>Ga0153945_1000399_pt1 | contig 13362 bp, 9 predicted proteins | sample TSNJ029MetaG_FD_104720 | JGI IMG/M metagenome (GOLD analysis project Ga0153945, IMG submission 104720) | Attine ant fungus gardens microbial communities from New Jersey, USA - TSNJ029 MetaG | ecosystem: Host-associated > Fungi > Mycelium > Unclassified | place: USA: New Jersey, Wharton State...
CAGCAGATTCTTTATTCAGATAACTAAAAGCTTTATTATTTATCAAATTGGATAAATCAAGTTTTTGATAAATTAAGTTAGACATAGATGATATGTCTAAACTATCATTGCTTTTTAATTCTGTATTATCATGATGCTGACTTAGCATTTCTATAAATATCTTCTCTTCAGTAGATAAAGATAACAAAATACTATATATTTTTTCCTTGTATTTACCATTAAAAGTATCTTCATTACATTTAACCAAAAGCCACCGTATTGTATCCCATTTTGAACATATTTGATCAATTAACTTTAATATATCATTATAATTTTTTAATTGAATATGCTTATTTATATGGTTAAGATAATAAACAAACTGTCTTCTCCCGCCTGATATAGATATAAAATTCCGAAATACATTACAATCCCATGGGTTAGTCAATATTTCTTTACATTCATGAGCATAACTAAAATAATTTATGAAACATTCACTAAAAGTTTTAATTTCATAAGATATATTAACCTTTTGTAGTTTTCTTAATGATTCATTAAATATTTTAGAATAATTATATTGTCTTGATACATCACAATCTATTATTTCAAAGTAATTTTTATATCCTTTTTCCAAAAAGACAAGTGGTAATTTTTCATATCCTCTCTCATTAAATCCCGGATCAACACAAATGAGTTCATCTTCATTCAATATATCATATACTAAGACATAATGGTGGCCATGATCAATAGTAAATCTATCATGCCAAGGGCAGTAATAACTATCAATAAAAATACCAACAGGCTTATCACTTTGAATCATTCGTTTAAGATATCGAACAAAATTATTGAAGTTAATAATTGGCTTGTAAACTATTTTAAGACCTAGCAATTTAAATTGTTTGCTTGTTAATTTTGAGTTATCTACTCCAAAGTTATTTCCAAAATTATGAGACTTTATTATTTTTGCTGAATCATAATAAAAACTCCACGATTTCGAAAAAATTAATTCAACTTCCCTGTTTAAATATTTTGCATAACTTACAACTAATAAATCTATGCAATCTAGACCTTGATAAAATATCGGTTTAATTACCATTTAATCACATCCTTTTATACAGCGTAACTTTTTATTAAGCAACATATTACCATGTTACACTTCTCGCACTTTTTTTGCAGTTACTGAATAGTACTTTCCAAAATTAAACGAATCATCTATATACAATGCTCTAAATCCACATTCACAAAGAATTGATTCTATTTCTTCTTGAAACATATATCTATACGTTATTATGTGATGATACCGATCCTTGTCTTTTCCAACTAATTCGTGAATAAAGTCAAAGTGATGCAACTGCTGATTTTGATCTATTGAATGGTGCGTATATACTATATACAATTCACCATTTCCAAGACGAAAGCGAGTACATTGATCTTTTTCTTTCTTTTCAATGATATCTGTCCAAGGTTGAAAAATATCAAAAACAACAATTCCGTCATCATATAGCAATGCATTACATCGTTTTAATAATTCAATTTGTTTACTTTTATCAGCAATCGCCAGTAAAAAACTATCCGGTAAAACAATTCCATTATATTTATGAACACTTTTGTAGTCAAATACGTTACATTGGTATAATGTAATATTATTTCTAACATAATCTTGCTCATTTCGTAGTTTATCATTTAAATATTCATGCATGAATGGGGAAATATCTACACTATCTACTTTATAGTTTTCTCTGGCAAGTGGAATCGTTAATAAACCAGTACATGAAACAAACTCTAAAACTCTATCTTGAATATTTTCTAATGCATTTAGATAGAAATGAGTCGCATAGTCTTTTTCTCTTCTTTCTTTTCCAAAATATGGCGAATAGTCATAAATTTTTGCCAAGAAGTAGTCATAATCAATTTTATCCATGTTCTAATTGCATCTCCTCTTCTATAATATTTTCAACTCTATCTAAATGCACTATGCCCTTTGATGTTATAGTAATAATTCTACCATCGTTATAAGATGCATAACCCAAATCACAAATTTTTGCAATCAACTTATCAAGGGTTGATATCAAAAGAATACCATAAATATTTTTCAGATACTCCCTATCAAGAAAACCTTCCCGTAGCATAAAAGATAGTTCCCAAATGATTTTGGATGTAATGCTTTGTTTTTCACTAGATAAGTGGATAATATTATCATTCATTGCTGAATCAATATAATCATTTATACAGGTATGATTTAAATAAACTGTCTGATTAAAGTAAGAATAAGCACCAGCACCAAATCCTATCCATTCGCCACCTCTTCTCTGGTGTCTTGAATACTGATAAGCATTATTTCTTTTATTTGTCCAATGAAATATTGAACAATCATAATATCCAGAGTTCTTTAAAAGCTTTCTCGCTGATTCTAGCATCTCTACCCGTTCTATATCATCTGGTATATCATAGCATTTAGCGTGAGGATTTTCATATAAAATGGAACCTTTTTCAACACGTAGTGGATAAAGTGAAATATCGTTAATCCCGATAGAAATAGCTCTGCTTACATCATCAAGAACAGATTTCATTGAAGACTGTGGTAATCCTGCAATAATGTCAATTCCCAATGCATAAAATCCTTTCTTTTTAGCATAAACTATTTTATCAATCGTATCTTTTCTATTCATAGGGCGATTTATTATCGAAAGTTGATTGCTACAAAAGGTCTGAATCCCCATATTCAAAGTTGCTTTGGGAAGTTTAGATAAATAATCTATTTTCTTATAGCATAATGACTCCGGATGAGATTCAAATATGATCTCCACATCATCACTAAAATTTACGCTGTTGCTTGCAACGAGTATAATTTCTTTTATTTGATGAAGAGATAGTAAAGATGGGGTTCCACCACCAAAATGAATACAATTAATCTTATGAGATGCTAAAAATGCTTTGTATTTGTTAAATTCATTTAATAGTGCTGCTATATAATGATCAACATTTGCATCTATATATTGGCTGGTTTTTATAGAGCAAAAATGACATTTTTTTTTGCAAAAAGGTATATGAAAATATAGAGAATACTCACTTTCCAACATGGGTTTACATTTGTTTTGATTTGTTGAAGGCATAAATAGAACAGGAATTTCACTTTTCATAATTCTTCCTCCTAATATATCAATGATACTAAATCAATATAACTTTGTGAACCAAATAGAAATGAAATCTTTCTATATACTGATTAATTCTCACTATCTTGAAAAAAACAAATAATTATATCTGTTAATACAGTTGAACATAACACCTCCGACATATCTAATACCGGAATGTCGGTGGCTAAAGACACTTGTTGCTTAAAAGAAATGTACCAATCAGCTTCTGCTATATTTTCTTTTTTGTAAATTGATCCTAAAGTTTGTTTTTTCATTATCGGATAAATAACAATCGCCAAGCATTTACTTTCTATAAGATATTCTGTTCCCTTCAATGTACGAACAATATAATCGATATCATCATGAGCGTTAACTACAAGAATAAATGCATCGGGCATTGTTCCGAATAACACTTCTAACTGTTGCAGAGGTATGTTTTCTAAATTTTCATTGCCATAAAAAGCAGTATTGGCTTGCGTTCCTACCAAGCAAATATCACAATCACTCATATCCATCTCATGCAGTGCTTGATTTAATAAAAGAATGTTATGATGTCCATTTGTATACGTTGTAGATCTATAACCGTATGGGTATACAAAATCCATGCCAAAGCAATATGCAGTTGGCTCACTTCCCATCTGACCAACACGATAACCAGATGCTAACATCTTATCACGCAATGATAATTGAACTGTATACTTTCCTTGAGATGAACTCGTCCCCACAACCGCCAAAACGGGAGATTGAATGTTATGTAACTTTCCAAAACGTCCTTTAGGAATATTATCATATGTTAATGATGGGAAATAGACATTCTTTTCAAATCCCACATGTGCATATGAAGAAATCTCATCGCAATAAACACTTAAATCATCAAAGGTATAAAGCTTTTTATTATGTAATGCACATTGTTTGATGATTTCTTTCAGAATATCCTCTTTGCAAATTGACGACAATTCATCCATATGACCAGCAATAACAGCATCAAAATTTTGTGAATCCCATATAATATCACGATAGTTCTTGATTTTTCTGTTATTAACATTTTGATAATTAACAATTTGAGACACATACTTACCTACCTGTGCAGCATATTTAACATCATATACATCTACTATCTCAAAATCTAATAATTTCTCAAAAGCAAGTAAACTGTGCATTTCCTTGCTAAAAGGTAAGATGATTGCCTTCATACCAGAAATCCACTCTGGACGTTTTGAAGGTGGCGTATATTTCTCAAAACTTCTTTCATTTAAAGCATTTTTTTTCAGCATGTAATGGATATTGGATTTTTTACATCCAGATTTCAAAAGTTTAAGCAAAACATTTGTAATGTTTGCACAAGCAAAACTATTACCGTTTATAATAGTGAATGGTGGATTATTCCATGCAACCTTTTGCGCAGCACCATATGCCATAATATTCACACAAGAATCTGTCACATACTCATATTCGTTTCGTTTATGTACTTTTTCAGAAGTATCTACTCCTATTACACAATCAAAAAATGCTGGATAGGATACAGCACCATCATTATCAAAAGCAGCAACCAATATGCTTCCTTGTTCAGAAAGTATTTGACACTTTTTTTCAAGTTGCAATATCTGACTACTGTTACTAAACGTAACAATACCAAAACTCATGTTGATAATATCGTAGATGTTATTTTCGGCTATATAAGACAAAGCTTCAATTAACTTTTCTATATCACATTCGTATAATTCGTCAAAAAGCTTAAGAATATATAGTGTTACATTTTTCACATCCTTAGCAATAAGACTAGCCGTAGCTGTACCATGCCCGACAGAATCAGCTATATCTTTAAGATGATTTTGATCTTCGAACCCTGTCGTTTGAATGTCAACATTCTCCAATATTGGATGTGATGATACACCTGAGTCAATAATTAAAACATTCATATTTCACTCCCTCTAGTATAAGAATAACTTGTTAATCCAATTTTGCATTGCATGGAATATGTGTATATATATAAACACCCTTTTTTTCTTCTTTCCCAATTAGTTGAAAACGTCCCATTTTTTCAAAATATTCTATAGTTGACTTCTGTGCCCCATTAAAATACACTGTAACCATTCGCGGATTATCATCTATTGAATGAAGCAGCGATTTAAATATATGAATAAATACTTTTAATTGAAAAGGATTATAAAAAAATATTTTATTAATTTTCTGATTGAAATCATAGTATTTTGCATTCATACAAAGTAGTTCAAATACAACATCAGTTTGCTTACATTGATTTAAATTTACCCTTGCAATTTCAAGCAAATAGCTACTTATATCAATACCATACAGATTTCTGCAGCCATATTCTGATGCCATTACTAAAACTCTGCCTTTACCACATCCAAAGTCAATTAGGTGGTCATCCCGACATAAGGGATACTTCTTAAACACACTCTTTATTTGAAGGTATGACGAAGGCTCGTACATAAAGTTCATTATGTTATCATGTTCATCAAGCTTAATACATTTAGATGTTTCAATATTGAGGTTTTTATCAACAAACCAATCATAAGCTTTATTGTAATAATAAAATATTTTATTCATATAACTATCAAATTCCTTTATGAAGTTTTCTGTCAGTCTTTTACAAACTACTTATTCATTTACATTCTTATAAAACTGAGCCTGAGCCTCCCAGAGATTTTGATATTGCCCTGACTGACGAACTAACTGTTCATGTGTTCCCGTCTGGATCAGGTGTCCACCATCAAAAACCAGAATATTATGACAAAAGCGGCAGCTGGAAAGCCTGTGTGATATATACACCGCAGTTTTACCAGAAATAATTCTATCAGAATCCTCATATATTTCTGCCTCTGCGCGAGGATCCAAGGCTGCAGTTGGCTCATCCAGAATAACCAATGGTGCATTTTTATAAAAAGCTCGGGCGATAGCTATTTTTTGCGCCTCACCGCCGGAAATTTCAACTCCGCTGCCGGCATAATCTTTGTAAAGATAAGTGTCAACCGATTCTGATTGGTTTGTCATCCATTCGGATAGCCCGGCACTCTTAATTGCTGTCAACACCTGTTCCTTTTCATATTGATCTGAACACGCAACAGTTTCCCCCAATTTAAGGGAGAGCAGGGAAAAATCCTGGAAAACAACACTTATCAGCATACGATACCGGAAAATATCGAACTCCTTTATGTTGATTCCATTTAATGTTATTTGACCCTTTTGTGGTTCATACATACGACACAGTAGCTTTATTGCGGTACTTTTACCGGAACCATTTACGCCTACTAGTGCTGTTCTCTGACCATGCATAATGGTAAAGTTAACATCTTCAAGAACCCATAGATCAGCATCCGGATATCGAAAGGACACATTTTCAAAAGAAATTGTATAGGGAGCGATGGGTAAGGTTCTTCCAGTCTCCGTAGGTTTTTCGTCAGGCATGCCAAGCAAGGTCAAATAGGGAATGAGTAATTCGCCATATCCTGTCATTTCACCAATGGAATTAATTAATTCCATGATTGACTGTGTAAAGATCTGAATACTTCCGATATACAAAACAACTCCGCCAGCGGTTATTTCTCCTGCAATCGCTTTCATAACAGCAAGAAGATAAATAAACAGATCCAAAATGCTGTTGCACAGTGATACAATGCATGGAATCTTCGATTTTTCACGACCAAGTTGTTTTGTGAGTTTATATCCAATTGATGACGACCAAAGCTTATTAAAATCATTGCATAAAAAAGCTTTAAGACGATAGATTCTGATATCCTTCCCAAAATTATAATCCGATATTAACTGCATATATAGGATAGCGCTGCCATTTGCCTGATTTGCCTGTTGGTTTAAATCCGAAATTTTGGCATTCTGCTTTGCCTGTAATCTAAATGAGCATACAACTGACATAACCGTAAGGAGCAAAAGAATAAACAAAGGCCATGGTCCGATCCAAAATGAGGTCTGATTAGCTGTTTTGTGAAAACTGAATATACGAATGAACGAAACAGATGCCAAAACCATATTAAATACATTTCGCATGATAGTTTCGAGAATAGATAAGATCGCTTCCAATCCACCGTTTCGCATTTTCGCCTGTTCAATATTACGCTGCAATTCATTAACCTTATATGATTCTATATCCTGAAATTTTAAATTCATCTGATGAAAATTTAGTTTTTTATTAAAACGCAAATCAAGCTCTGCATTTGTTTCCGTTCTTTTTTTTGATAGTATACCGATAAAAAAAAAGATTACAACGTTTAAAGATATTGCAGTAATCGCATAAACAGTTAATATCCCATAGTCAGCGGCACCCATGAATTCATCAATGATTAATTGCGAAAAAGCAATATTCACAAAGGGTAAAGATGCATTTAACATTGTTGTCAAAATTATTAAAAAGAATAATCTTGGTGTAATATGAAATAATACTGCTAATATACGAACTATATTTTGTATACTCTGTTTCAACCGATTCATTTTTTTCTGCTGCCTTTCTCTGTTACCTATCACTATGCCCCTATCTCTATGTCCATTTCTCTTCATTCATTTTCACAAATAATATCGGCTTTGAATATCGAATAGCTCTTTATACATACCGCCATTTGATATCAATTGACTGTGTGTACCAGTTTCAATAATTTTTCCTGAATCCATTACAACAATACGGTCACAAAATTGGGTTGATGCCAGTCGATGAGATATAAATATGGATGTTTTTCCAAGTGCAAGTGTATTGTATCTTTCATAAAACTCTTTTTCAGCGATCGGATCTAATGCAGCTGTAGGTTCATCCAGTATGAGAGCCGATGCATTTTTATAGAGTATTTTATAAGAAGCTCGTGCCAATATCAATTTTTGCTCTTGCCCACCAGAAAGAATGATACCTTCTTTATGAAGCATTTTTGTTATTGGTGTATGAATATCAGAAAATACATTATCAAGACCCGATATCCTGATACAATGCCTGATTTCTTCCTCCTTGTCCATATCATCAAAAGCAATATTTTCTGCGGCAGACATTGGTAATATATGAATATCCTGAAAAGCTGTCGCTAACAAATTTCCTATACAGGTTTGCGATAATTCGCTTATATCTGTTCCATTAATTAATACCTTTCCTTCCGTTGGCTTATAAAAACCACATATGAGTTTCACAATAGTAGTCTTACCTGCGCCATTTTCTCCAACCAATGCAACTTTTTCACCTTTATTTATTTTCAAATTAATATTTTTCAGTATATAATGACTTTCATCAAAGCGGAAAGATACGTTTATTAACTCTATGCATATAGGTTCATCAGGAGGGATGTATAAAGTTTGTCCTTCATTGTTTATATCATCCAGTTCCAGGTAATCGCGGAAGCCACTGACTTCTCTGCTTTTTTGAGAAATATATGCTAAGCCACTTGTCAAACCAGTAATAAATACCGAAAAACCAGTTATTGCTCCAAAATAAAAAACAAATTGCGAAATCTCAATTTCATTATTCAGAATGGCTCGAAAAATAAAAAAATAGGCAAATCCATCACGTATGATAAGCAGCACAATATCAGATATCGCCGCGAACAGATTATACCTGGCAATTTTTTTAACCCAAATTAGCCTGTCATATATAAGAATATCAGCCACTTTAGATAACCAGTTTTGCATGGAAAACATTTTTATATCTTTGTTATTTTGACCTTTTTGGACATAGGTAAAAAGATATTTTATTTTTATGTCAATTTCAACCCAAAAATCTTTTTGGGAATGCTGTTCATTTAAGAGTTTCCTAAGTATAATGAGATGGATCAGTGAAGTTGCCACAAGTACAATCACTACTTTAACATCAAGACTTGCTATTATGCCCGTATATAACAGTATGCTGCAAATATTTCCGAGCAAAGAGCCAATTACACGGAGCATACCGGAAACCCCTTCATTATCATTCAGCAAAGTGGTCATCGCATATTGATACCTGTTTTGCCCAGTACTACTTTCAATAAATGCATAATGTAATTCCATCTTTTTGCGAAATAAGTCAGTCAAAAAATGAATTTTATTATTCAGAAGATTTGTCTTATAAATCGAAGTAATATATGCATTGATAAAATTACAAACAGCTAAAGCAAACAAAAGACCCAGCAGTCTCGTTAACATGACTTTAGTCTCTGTAATGCCAATAATCCCGTTTAACATTGCGGATGGCAGGCAAATCGTAATAAGAGGCACCAATACACCAATGATTACCTGTAAAATAATAATCAGAATGATAGGCTTCTCGTTTTTCCATGTTTTAGTAAAAACATAAATTATATTACTTAAAGTCTTTTTTCTCATAACTCCTCCACAATGAATTTTATAAGCGCACGAAACTCCACATACATATTTACAAAGAATAAATATCCATTAAGCCGATAATCTCAATATTGTCTACATTAATTATCGGCTTAATGTTTCGTAATCTGGAAGAATTAACATGCCAAGCAATTAAATAAATTCTTTACTACTTTACCAGCAGCCACAATCACAACCTTCATTGGTTACATAAAGCTTAACGCATTGATTTTTGCTTGTCTTTTTTGGTTTTATCAGCTTTTTCATAAATACCCTCCTTTCTTTACCAACAGCCACAATCACAGCCTTCATTAGTTGCACCTCCGCCATAAAGCCTAATTATATTCTTTCTGAAACTTTTGCGCGGCTTACACAGCTTTTTCATACTTCACCTCCTTTCATCCATGCAATACGTAAAATGTTAAAAACATTTTGGTTCAATCTAATCCATCTTGTCGCAAACCTACTCGTCGGGTGTGGGTGTGTTTAAAATATCTTCAACAACATCAGCAACATGTTTAAAATCATACAGAAAGTCTGCCACAAGATATTCATCAGGTATTTCGATATTGAATTTTTCTTCTATTTCAACAATTATTGAAATTAATTGAATTGAATCAATTTCTTTATTTAATACAGGATAATCATCTTCTCCTGCTACGACTATATTTACTTCATTGAAAATTTCATATAAGCCTTTTTCTATATATTGTCTATCATTCATGTCTGTATTCTCCTGCTATATCACAGTATAGTATTTTTCTTTTTCCGACATTAAGTTAAGAACATTTTGAATATAAGTTAAATTTGGCAAACAATCCTTAGTTCTATAACAAGCTTTATTATGACATATTGGCCGTTTTATACATGAATAGCATTTAGAATTGGTGGATATATCACGTTGTAACCAGATTTCATGTTTGTCATGGTCGAAGTATTTTCCTACTTCACCAAAACAATTCTCTTGACTTTCCATATCGCATGTGCATTTTTTAATTATTCCATCCGAACTTATAACGAATGCATTTCTTTTCAGCGCATAGCAAACGCTTCCAACTGGTCCATATAATTGTGACATATATTTATTTTCAAAACGCTTTGTAAAATGCTGTACAAGGTAAAAGTAATCATATTTTGTACCAAATATATTACGAACCGTGTCATCTTGTACATACCCATAGTCACCAACCATCTGCCAGAAAAAGTTGAACCTTTTGTCGTCTGAAAAATTTGCATCAATCAATTCTTCAAATTCGTCCAAGTGGATCATGAGATTTTTGCTGAAATTTGTTCTCAGCACAATTGTTATTGCAGATGATTTGATTTTTGTTTTGATATTAAGCAAGTTCTCTATAATTCTTTCCGAGGTTCCCGAACCATCTTTTAATACCCTTTGCATATCATGTATTGCCGGAATTCCATCTAGCGTAACTTGATATTCCGTAACATGAAGTTTTTTTAAAAAACGAACACTTTCAACAGTAAGGTTATATCCGTTAGTTGAAATTCCGGCATTATAGGCTTTTTTATGATTTTTGCATATACGAATAAAGGCCAAAGAAAGATTTTCAATAACATCAAGTGCTTCCAATGGTTCACCACCAAACCAATTTACAACAAGACCATCATAATCTTCTATCTGTTCTTCAACACTCTGAATGATTGCTTTTTGTATTTCCTCTGACATCTTACCGCGTTTAAAATGTTCATAACAATATACACACCTGAAATTACAATATTCTGTGGGTAAAATAATTAATTTTAAATAATTATCAAAAGTTGCACTTTTTTCAATCGATTCCATTTCAGCCAATTCATCGTACTGATTATCTATTAAGAATCCTAGTTTATGTAATTTTACTATAGCATCATTACTTTCATCAACCAGAAAACAGTTATTTGAACTCAAAAGCTGTTCAACTACTGACGACCGCTCATCAAAACTTCGAATCATATGACCTGTTTTAGTATTATATACCGCCATACCATCTGTTTTGGAAATAAGCATGTTGTACAATGAAGGTTTAAGCATTTTACAGTTATCATTCATAATTCCCGTATCCCTCCCTTTTTTGATTTTATAAACAGTTATGAGCGTTACTTTCCAAATTGGTATCAAACATTTCATTTAAACAGGATGTACAGTATTCTTTGCATATTGAACTCTGGCAACCAGCTTGCTGATTCAACTTTAACATCTGTCTCATAGAAATCAACTCTGCATCATTATTCCAATATTCGTATATAGATATAACACTTTTTTGAGACGTGCTTAAGTGTTGACAGGGTGAAAATTCGTTTCTTGCACTAATTGCCATATAAAATCTACCCGCTCTGCATCCTTGTTCAATTGACTTGGCTTTATTTCCTTTTATTAAATTCATCAACTGATAAAAGCAACTTTCAATAACAAGATAATCAGCATATTCATGCCAATATTGTTTGAGAGAATACAAATCCTCGCATGATAATGGGAATAGCATCTTGCCAGAATTATTCTTCTTATTTGATAGTAAATTGATATACTTTACATTATATGATTTTGCTAAACTAATAAGGTTTGGCAAATCTAGAACATTTGAGTGATTTGCTACCCAATTAATAGAAACCGGTATGTAAGTATTTGATAATATATCCAGAGCTCTCATTGTTTCATTAAATCCACTTCTTACCAACTCATGTATATGCGCTTTTGAGCCATTTAGTGATAAGTGACAATAATCCAATCCCACCTTCTTTAATTGTTCAGCCATTTGATTTGTTAATCCCACTCCAGATGTAGAAATACGAGTTGTCAACCCTTTCTCTTTTGCATAAAGAATTACTTGTGGCAATTGAATATATGACAAAGGCTCACCTCCACTAAATTGAACATATTTTGTCCCGAGTGAAGATAATTCATCTAGATATGCATATACTGCATTAAGCTCCAGTTCCGCTTTTTCACTATATGGCTGGAAACACATTGGGCATTTTAATGGACATTTTTCTGTAATAAAAATATTTACACCAAACGGAACATTATTACATCCTCTTTTTCGATCATATTTCAAATATATACCTCACATATTCTGATAGATGTTTTTTAATTTGCTCTTCTGTTTGTTATAATACCATCTAGTGAATGGTTTTTGCAAGTACTTTTTGGAAAATAATGTTAAAATTTTTGGACATATAATTGTGCATTATGTTGCTTTATGTGGACATTATAAGCATGTTAGAATAAACACTATGTTCACTCAGGGAAGAAAACTCCTATATTATGAGCATCCATTTTTTTAATCCAAATAGTGAATACCATCTTTTGGAAATAAGGTGTAGCAAATATACATTTTACGGATGAGACGTATTGGTTGGTTTTTATCAGTTACTTTAACTCTAAAAACGCTTAAGATCAGCGTTTCATTGAATTTTAATTATGTCTGTGAACACTATTTTAACATTTTTTTAATCTACTGCACAATAATACTGTCCGTATAATGTTTTTCATCTGATTCAATTAGCCATTTATGTTAACATCGAGTTCTAACTATATAAGATCTAATAAACATAATGTTCACATAAAAGAGGACATCTCGCGTATTGTGGGTATTCATAGTTTTTGCTGGTCAGCCGTGATCTCAAATATGCTTATGAAAGTATTTCTTATTGGGATATGCATAAAACAAGACTGATCGAATCATAAGTATATTGGCAGGACAGATCTTGAAACCGAATTGACAGCAATCCAGATTACTTACAAGTATTTTTCATAAAATCTAATTATTTATTAAATATTTAACTCTTATTTACATTTTTAAAAGTCAATATTTTAAATAAAAAGTAATTTTATGGCAATCTTTAATATAATGTTTTAAATAAATAATAAAAAAGTATTGACTTTGCCCATTTTTCTATTTATAATTCATATAAAGATTTATAAATAATATTTAATTTATTTATATTC
>Ga0153945_1000400_pt1 | contig 13349 bp, 16 predicted proteins | sample TSNJ029MetaG_FD_104720 | JGI IMG/M metagenome (GOLD analysis project Ga0153945, IMG submission 104720) | Attine ant fungus gardens microbial communities from New Jersey, USA - TSNJ029 MetaG | ecosystem: Host-associated > Fungi > Mycelium > Unclassified | place: USA: New Jersey, Wharton State...
GGAAGAGAAAAATTTTTAGAAAAAAGTTGGGAATGGAAAGAAGAATATGCAACTCTTATTCGCCAACAATGGGAAAAATTAGGTTTGTCTCTAGATTATTCTAAAGAACGTTTTACCTTAGATGAAGGATTATCAAAAGCTGTTCGTAAGGTCTTTGTTGATTTATTTAAGAAGGGGCTTATTTATCAAGGAGAGCGAATCATCAACTGGGATCCTGCTCAAAAAACAGCGTTAAGTAATATTGAAGTTATTCATAAAGAAGTAGAAGGTGCAATGTATTACTTTAAATATTTGGTAATAGACAGCGAGGAAACGTTAGTTATTGCAACAACTCGTCCTGAAACAATGTTTGGCGATACAGCTATCTTTGTACATCCAGATGATGAACGATATAAACATTTAGTAGGGAAGAAAGCAATCAATCCAGCAAACAATCAAGCTTTACCAATTATGGCTGACGATTATATTGATATGTCATTTGGTACAGCAGTAATGAAATGTACACCAGCACATGATCCAAATGACTTTGTATTAGGTAAAAAATATAAGATGGAAATGCCAATTTGTATGAATCCTGATGGAACAATGAATCAACTATGTGGTCAGTATGAAGGTATGGATCGTTTTGAGTGTCGTAAACAATTAGTTAAAGAATTTGATACAAGAGGTGTTGTCGTAAAAATAGAAACACATCTACATCAGGTAGGACATTCGGAAAGAAGTAATGCTGTTGTTGAACCGTATTTATCAAAACAATGGTTTGTAAAGATGGAACCATTAGCAAAAGAAGCAATTGTCAATCAGCTAAATCAAGAAACAAAAGTTAATTTTGTACCAGAACGTTTTGAAAAAACATTTATACAATGGATGGAAAACATTGAAGATTGGTGTATTTCTCGCCAACTTTGGTGGGGTCATCGTGTTCCAGTTTGGTATCATAAAGAGACTGGTGAAATCTATGTAGAAATAGAAGATCCTAAAGATACAGAAAACTATATTCAAGATCCTGATGTATTAGATACATGGTTTTCAAGTGCTTTATGGCCTTTTAGTACATTGAATTGGCCTAATGAGAATAATGAATTATTCAATCGTTATTTTCCAACAGATGCTTTGGTTACAGGTTATGATATTATTTTCTTTTGGGTTAGTCGTATGATATTCCAATCATTGCAGTTTACGAAACAAAAGCCTTTTAAAGATGTTTTAATTCATGGTTTGACAAGAGATGAGCTAGGTAGAAAGATGTCGAAATCATTAGGAAATGGAATTGAGCCAATGGATGTAATTAATCAATATGGAGCAGATTCTATGCGTTACTTCTTAGCAACTACTTCTTCTCCAGGACAAGATTTACGTTATAGTGAAGAAAAAGTAGAAGCTGCTTGGAACTTCATCAATAAAATATGGAACGCTAGTCGCTTTGTATTAATGAACATTGATCAAAATCAAGAATATAGTGATGTTATTACAAATACTTCGTTAGCGGATCAATGGATATTATCTAAACTAAATAGTGTGATTAAAACAGTAGAAACAATGATGGATAAATATGAATTTGTTGTTGTTGGTAATGAATTATATAGTTTTATATGGGACGATTTTTGTTCTTGGTATATAGAATTAGCAAAAGTGACATTAACAGGTAATGATGAAGTCGCAAAAGAAGCAACTAAAAAAACTTTGGTATATCTAGTAAATGCTATTGTAAAAATGTTACATCCATTTATGCCATTTGTCACAGAAGAAATTTATCAAAGTATTCCTCATATTGAAGAATCTATTTGCATTTCCTCTTGGCCTTTAATAAAAGAAGAATATGATTTTTCTTCTGCTAAAGATAGTGTTGTCTATTTAATTGATATAGTTAAAGCTATTCGTGAAATTAGAGCAACCTACCAAATAAAAAATGCGAATGAAATTCATTACAGCATTAAAAATGCACAAGATGCCTCATTGAGTATCTATGAAAAAGAGTTCTTACCATATGTAAAGAAATTGTGTAATGCGGAATGTCTAGGTTTTATAGATGATGATGTAGAAGGAGATATTGCGATTGTTAGTATTAAAGATGGTCATGCCATTGAGGTATCCTTAGATGGTTTGATAGATATGAGTGAAGAAATAGCAAAATTAGAAAAAGAGTTAGCAAAGTTAATCAATGAAATTACTCGTTGTGAAAAGATGCTAACCAATTCTAATTTTGTTAATAAAGCTCCTGCTTCTAAAGTAGAGGAAGAGAAAAGCAAATTAGAGGATTATAAGAAACAATATGAGACAATTGCTGAACGATTACATAAATTGAAGTAACATTGCTTACTTCTTTTTTTGTTAGAAGATTTTCGCTGATTAATTCATTATATAACTAGTGGAAGAATATTCTAATCAAAAGTTTCATATAATGAAACGAGGTGATACCATGAAAAAAGAAATTGTCATAGTACTATTCGCAATTATTTTATGTAGTTTTTTTGGTTTAGGATATTTAGCTTTATTTAGTGATCAGCCACTGCTTGCAGCAAAGGAAGCCTCAGGTTCAAATACTTCTACATTTCATATTTATGTGAATCAAGTTGGTGTTTATAGTTCAAAAGAAAATGCAAACATTGCAAGCAATGAAATGAGTGGTATAGTCAGTAAAACCTATATTTTAGAGAAAAACAATCAATTTATTCTTATTTCGTTAATTACGAAAGAAGAAAGTGAAGCAACACAACAAAAACAAAACTTAGAACAATCCAATATTAGTGTTTTTACAAAAGAATATGATGTTTCTAACGAGCTTTCCGAATGTTTTACCTCTGGGGATTTTAGTTTATTACTTACCGAATTAGAAAGTAGGTGAAATATGCTGATTAAAGAAGTTGTTGTAGAAGAAAGACCAAGGGAGAAGGCCTTAAGTCTTGGTGTTGAAAATTTAAATAATTCCGAGTTATTAGCAATTATTTTACGAACTGGCACAAAAGATATCTCGGTGTTAGAATTGTCTTTAAATGTACTAAATAGATATCAAGGATTAAACAATTTAGCTCACGCTTCATTAAATGATTTAATTAAGATAAAAGGAATTAAGGAAGTAAAGGCGATCGAACTTTTAGCTTGCATCGAACTAGCAAAACGATTGCAACAATTACCATCTAAAAATAAATTTAAAATTCGAACACCGAATGATGTGTTTATCTATTTAGGAGGAAAATTAAAATTTGAAATGCAAGAAAATTTTATTGTCTTATTTCTAGATACAAAAAATCATGTTATCTATGAAAAAACAATGTATATTGGAAGCTTAGATACTAGTGTTGTTCATCCTAGAGATATTTTTAGAGAAGCAATCAAATGTAGTTGTGCTCGAATTGTATGTGCACATAATCACCCCTCAGGTGACTGCACGCCAAGTACAAATGATATAGAAATAACAAAGATTTTAGAACAAACAGGAGAGATTATGCAAATTCAACTAGTTGATCATGTCATTATTGGATTTAACTCCTTTATTAGTTTGAGACAACAAGGGATACTTGCTACATAATATAAATTTCTAATTACTTAGAATCAAGATATGCTAAAAATTATATCATAAATCTAACAACCAAGTTTATTTGATTTATTATTACCCATACTAATAATACGAAAGTTTGGTGAGATAATGAAGAGAATATTTACAAGATATAAAAAGAAATTGCTTGTTTTTATTGCCATCATTATCTTTTTTTGTGTAGTAATTAAAATAAGTGTAAAAAAAGAGTATCTAGATATGTTTACATATCAATACATTAAGGTACCACTAGAAAATATCAAAAATCTTTTTAGTAAAGAAGATCAAAAAATAGAAAAATTATTACAAGAAATAAATCAATTACAATCATTAGAAACAACAAATGCTGTGTTAACGAATGAAATCAAGCAATTAAAACAGTTATTAGAATTAGAAAGCATTTCTTCAAATTATTCAAAAACGATAGCGACAGTCATCGAAAGGGATGTAGAACAATGGGGTAATGAAGTGATAATTAATGTAGGAGAAAACAAAGGGGCCTTCCCAAATATGGGGGTTATCACTGAATTGGGCTTAATTGGTTTTATAAAAACAGTCAATAAAGAAACAAGTGTCGTCAAGTTATTAACTTCTGTCACTTCCTTTTCTTTTCCTGTAATGATACTTAATGGAGATTCTTATGTGTATGGAATTTTTTCAGGTTATGATGTGGAAAAGAATCTTTATAAAGTTCAGTTATTAGAATATCAAGAGGAAGAAGTTATTGGAAAAAAGTTAGTTACTTCTTCTTATTCTTCCTATACACCCTCTGGTGTTGAGATAGGAACAGTTGAAAAAATAGAAGTGGTAAATACTGTGTTTTATGCCTACGCTACTCCTAGCGTTAATTATCGCCAAATTCAATATGTGTATTTGATAAGTAAGGAGTAAATAACATGGAGCTACTTACAAATTTTTTTATAGTGATTAGTACTATACTAATTGATCAATCACTTTCATTCTTTTTACCTTATGATTATACATATCAATCTGTTGTTATTGTTTCTTCATTGTTTCTGATTGTTTTTATCTATCTTTTATTAAAGCTACAGCAAAATGAGTATCTTTTTGGATTTAGTATTGGTTTATACTACAGTGTAATTTATGGTCATTATTCTTTCGCTTATCCTATCATTTTTCTTCTATTTAGCTATATCATCAAGAAATTTTACAAATTTAATTTAAAAAAAACATCTGAATATTTCCTTTTATTTATTTCGACAACATTCCTATACTATCTTTTTGTATACTTATGGATGTATATAGGAAATAAAACAAATATATCAATTCTTTCATTTGTTCAATATCGTTTACTTCCTAGTGTACTAATAAATAGCATCTATAGTTTGATAGCTGCTAAGTTAATCAAAAGAAACATTTGATAATGAGGTGAAATTATGGGCATTCAAGTAAAAGGAGTAAATGATCATTTATCATTTATTTTTGATGAAGAAACTGATTTACAAAAGTTATTAGAAGATTTAGAAACAATTTTAGATGGTCCATTATTTAAGAATTCAAATTATTTTCCAAAAGCATATTTTGATTTTAAATCAAGAAAGCTATCAAAATATGAGTTTAAGAATTTCTATCAATTAATAATGAGAAAAGAGGTTGTTTTATTTGCTGGCATGAATGTAACGGATACATATAATCCAACGATTGAAGTCGTTGATGGAATCATCCACAACGGAGAGATGGTTGAGAAAACAGGTGATGTGTTATTCATTGGTAAAATAAATCCAGGTGGTTATTTGAAAAGTAGTGGGAATCTCTATTTATTAGGTCATGTAGAAGGTAATGTTATTGCAACACATCCTTCTTCCATTATTAGTGCCCAATCTTTGAAAAATGCTTCGATAGAGATTTATAGCACAAGAATTCATGATTTGACAGTTTTCTCTTTGTCAATGTTTTATTATAAGAACGGTGAGATTTTTAGTGAAAATGGGGTGAATAATGATGGCAAGGAATATAGTAGTAACATCAGGTAAAGGTGGAGTTGGGAAAAGTAGTATTAGTGTTAATCTTGCAATAAGCTTAGCATTAAACAACTTTGATGTTTGTTTGATTGATGCAGATTTCGGATTGAAAAATTTGGATGTCATGTTAGGACTAGAGAATAGAGTGGTCTATGATTTAAAAGATGTGATTGATGGTCGATGCAGTTTAGATCAAGTATTAATTAAAGACAAACGTTGCTCATCACTATATTTAATACCAGCATGTAAAACATTAGATTTTAAGTCAATTGATACTTCTTATATGGAAACAATCATTAATCATTTTCAACATCGATTTGACTTTATTATTATTGATAGTCCAGCCGGTATTGAGAGAGGATTTGATTATGCTTGTTCTTTTGCACAAGAAGCAATTGTCGTTGTAAATCTTGATTTATCAAGTATTCGTGATAACGATCGGGTGATTGGCTTATTAATGAAAAAAGGAATTAATGATATTAAAATGATTATTAATCGCGTAAACATTAGAAATATAGAGGAAGATAAATCGTTGAGTATTGAAGATGCAAGAGATATCTTATCAATACCATTATTAGGTATCGTATATGAAAGTAATGATATGATTGAAGCAAATAACAAAGGGGTACCTATTAGTTTACAAAAAAGTAGTATCCTAGAAAAATGCTTCCAAAATATCGCAAAACGAATAAATGGCGAAAATGTACCATACATAAAAATAAAAAAGAAGAATTTATTACATAAAATATTTTCACATTAAGGAGAGAATCTCCTTTTTCTTTTTGTTTAGCGAATGAATTAAACATTTCTATCATATACATTAATGAGGTGACTAGCATGGACGATTTAGAAACAATAAGAAAAAGAATGAAAAATAAAAAAAGAAGTGGTTATCAAAGTAAAAAAAAGAAATTAAACGATACTAACTTTAATTCATTTTATCGATTTATGATAAAGACAATGGTATTAATCATCATATGTTTAGGAATATTTACATTTTATCGTATCAATCCAAACAACAAACTATTTAATGCAATATTTATTGAACAAATTGATTTTTCTAAAGCAACAAAATATGTAAACTCAACAATACTTAATTTATTACCAAATTTTAACAAAACGAATAAAAGTGAAGAAGTTTCTTCCACTATTTATTATCAACACATTGAAAATAATATATATAAAAAAAGTGATAATATGGTTACTTCTGTTGATAAAGGAACCGTCGTCCTTATTGGTAATCAGGAAATATTAGGAGATTATATGGTAGTTCAACAACAAAATGGTGTGAAAGTTACCTATGGTAATATTGAAACAATGACAGTTGCTTTATATGATGTAGTAGATAAAAATACAACGTTGGGAACCTATAATAATCAATTGTTGATTATTTTTGAATTAAATGGATCAGAAATAACATATGAAAAAGCATTGGCTATTAAGTAAGGTTGAAATTCATTTTTCAACTCTTATTTATTTTATACTGTCGTTACTAGTAGGAATGTTTAAACAGACACTAACTATGCTATTTATTGTTATGGTACATGAGTTTGCTCATACAATGACTAGTTATTGCTTTAATTTTAAAATTAATAAAATTAAAATTCTACCATTTGGAGCTTTCTTACAACTTGATGATTTTGGATTACATCACATCTTTGAAGAAATATGTGTTGTGATAGCTGGACCATTATCGCATATTATTTTATATGCTTTTTTTATGTATCTATATCGCTTGCAATATATTTCTTTTATCCATTATCAGTATTGTATTGAAGCAAATAAAATAATTTTGTTGTTTAATTTATTACCAATTTATCCATTAGATGGATCAAAATTAATTATCTTAATTAGTAGTTGTTTCTTTGATTACTTATTTGTATTAAAATCCAGTATTTACATCTCTATGGTTGCTCTATTTTATATGATATATCAGTATTTTGCATTATCATATATGATGGTATATAGTTTCTTAATGCTAGGATTATATCAATATATCACTGAATATTACTTACTATATCATCGTTTATTAACATCTAGATTAGATCAATGTCAATATAAAAAACAAAAACTTCATAAAAATTCAAAGTTTTATCGACCCTATCATAATTATTATTTTTTCAATAATGTATTGTATGATGAAAAAACTTTCATACTACGGAGGTTTTTCATTGACAATTTAGAGTAGAAATGATAAAATACTACGTGTTGTAGACCTCTAGCTACAACCGCACATAACAGGTTATAAATGTGAAAACTACCTCTATTGGCGAGTCTTAGAAATCATTATTTATAGGAGGTGCAATTTAATGTACGCAGTAATTGAAACAGGTGGAAAACAAATTAAAGTTCAAGCTGGTGATGCTATCTTTGTTGAAAAATTAAATGTAGAAGCTGGTGAAAACTATACGTTTGATAAAGTATTGTTCATTGGTGGAGATAGTTCAAAAATAGGAGTTCCTTATGTAGAAGGTGCTAGTGTTAGTGCTACTGTAGAAAAACAAGGAAAATCAAAAAAGATTGTTGTTTATAAATACAAACCTAAAAAGAACTATCACAAAAAGCAAGGACATCGTCAACCTTATACAAAATTAATTATTGATTCTATTAATATTTAATTATGATTCATGTTATTCTGAAAAGAAGAAAGCATAAAATTTATTACATGGAAGTAAATGGTCATGCTAACTTTAATGAACATGGGAAAGATATCGTTTGTGCTGCAGTTAGTGCAATTACCTTTGGTGGGATAAATGCATTAACAAAGTGTAGTGGATATCCTAGTGATTCATTTGAAATTGATATAAGAAATGACATTGTTAAAATAAAGATATCTGATTTGGAAAATAAACAAATACAATGGACACTAGAGACATTGTATATTCAATTGCTTTCTATTGAAGAATCTTATTCAGATTATTTAATAATAAACATGATAGGAGGTGCTGATTATGATGTTTAAATTAGATTTGCAATTTTTCGCATCTAAAAAGGGAGTTGGTTCTACAAGGAACGGTCGTGATTCTCAATCAAAACGTTTAGGTGCTAAATTATCAGATGGGCAATTATGCACTGCCGGATCTATTATTTATAGACAAAGAGGTACAAAAATTCATCCAGGTACTAATGTTGGTAGAGGTGGAGATGATACTTTATTTGCAAAGGTAGAAGGTATTGTAAAATTCGAAAGATTAGGTAGAAATAAGAAAAAAGTTTCTGTTTATCCAGTAGAAGCTTAATGATAATAAAAGATCCCATCATGGGATTTTTCTTTTTTATAAAAGCCATAATAGGAAATGAGGTGAGAATATGAAATTTATCGATAAAGTTAAAATCTCGATTACTGCTGGTAAAGGTGGAGATGGAATTGTTTCCTTTCGAAAGGAAGCATATGTACCAAAAGGTGGTCCTTATGGGGGCGACGGTGGAAATGGTGGCAGCATCTATTTTGAAGCAACTACACACTTATCGACATTATTGGAGTTACGTTATCAAAGAATATATAAAGCAAAATCTGGGGAAAATGGTATGAGTAAAAGAATGCATGGATCTTCTGCTGAAGATTTAATTATCCAAGTTCCGATAGGAACGATAATTACTGATCATGCAACTGGAAGAATTCTTGCAGATCTTACATATGATAAACAACGAGTTGTCATTGCTAAAGGTGGCAGAGGTGGAAGAGGGAATGCTAGATTTGCTACTTCTCGTAATCCTGCACCACAAATCTGTGAAAAGGGAGAACCAGGACAATCTTTAGAAATCGTTTGCGAGTTGAAATTATTAGCTGATGTTGGATTGGTTGGATTTCCTTCTGTTGGTAAATCAACGTTCCTATCCGTTGTTTCAAAAGCAAAACCAGAGATAGCAGATTATCATTTTACAACAATTGTTCCAAACTTAGGTGTTGTATCTACAAAAGATCATCGTTCTTTTGTGATAGCAGATTTACCAGGTTTAATTAAAGGAGCTAGTCTTGGAAAAGGATTAGGTCATCAATTTTTAAGACATATTGAGCGATGTCGTGTCATTGTTCATGTCATTGATATGGGATCAGAAGAAGGTAGAGATCCTTTTGAAGATTATCAAATTATTAATAAAGAACTAGGAAATTATCAATATAATTTATTAGATAGACCACAAATCATTATCGCAAATAAAATGGATCTTCCCTGTGCACAAGAAAATTTAGAAAAATTTAAACAACAACTTAAGCAAGATGTAGAAATATATCCAGTATGTGCCTATATGCAAGAAGGAGTGGATCAGCCTTTATACCATATTGCTGATTTATTAGAAAGAACAAATGAAGTTACCTTTGAAGAAGTTGGGGAACAACGAAGTGTCATTTACCGCTTTGAAGAAGAAACGTTGGAAAAAGGATACGAAATTTTTAATGAAGGAAATGGTGTTTATTCTATTGTTGGACCTAAAGTTGAACGTATCGTTCAAATGACAAGTTTTTCTAGTGATGATGCAGTCAAACGTTTCGTTCAACAGATTCGAAATATTGGAGTCGACGATGCTTTACGTCAAGTTGGAGCAAAAGATGGTGACACTATTAAAATATTAGATTTAGAATTTGAATTCATGGATTAGTGTAAGATATAAAAAAGCTGGTAATCAGCTTTTTTTTGTAGGAGATTCAAGTAAAATAATTTTTTTGTTATCTAAATCAATTTGTATATCGCTACCTAATGGTAATACTCCTGTAGGAGAGGCATGACCAATATTTACATTATAAAGTACTGCAACATCATTACAACTAAATTCATTTAATACTTTACGATAGATTTCCTTATACTCTTGGTAATATGTTTCATCTTGTGGTTTACCAACAATAATAGCATTGATTTTTTTAAAAATACCTTGTGCTCCTAAGTTTCTTAAATAATAAAGTAAAAGAGAAGGCGTTGGTTTTTCTTCACTTGTTTCGACTAGAAGTATTTTATTTTCCCATTCTTCTAATGTTGGCCAAATGTCAGTTCCTATGCACATTGGAAATACATCTATACATCCACCTAATAATTGTCCTTTAATGATTCCCTTACCTTGCAATACTTGATAGCCATATTGTTCTTTTAATAGTTTTTTTTCTATAAGCATGTTTTCTTCTGACCAATTAACAAAATCATTAGACCAATAAGGACTAGATGCGATTTCATAATTAGTACAATCCTCAAATAATAGTTTTTGGACTGCTTTTTTTGTATATTCAAACATTTTGACATACTCTCCAAATTCAGCAATAACACTTGCTCCATAGAAAGAAACTAAACCAGCTTTATGCATCATAAAATGACTGACAGTTGTATCAGAATACCCCATAAATATTTTAGGATTATTTTTAATCACTTGATAATCTATATAAGGCAATAATCGAATACTATCATCGCCACCAATGGCACAAAAAATAGCATCAATTGTTGTATCTTTAAAAGCATCCATTAAATCTTTCGCTCTAGCTTCAGGATGATGATAAATAAAATCACTACCTTTTAAAGCGTTAGGCATGGTTTTCACCTTTAATCCAAATTCTTTTTCTAATCTTTCTTTGGCAATGTAATATTTATGAATGAACTGGGTATCTCCTAAGATTCCACTTGACAAACTTACGATAGCAATCGTATCTCCTGGTTGTAACAAGTTTGGTTTTATCATGATTTTATCGTCTCCTTATCTATGTTTACTATTTCTTAAGATATCACAATTATTATTTTTTATCAATATCCAATTCAATTACACAATAACAGCTTTTAAGATAGTATATATTGTTGAAATTCTGCTCGTTTACGCTCAATAGCTTCATCGACATTAATCCAATACTTTTGAACAATACAATGATGTTCTTGCCCGTCGTAATATTCTTTTTCCAATTTACCACAAAGTGCCTGTATTGTTTTTGAGGAACCTAAGTTTTCTTTCTCACAATCTAACATAACCATTTTTAAACCATGTTCTTGGCATTTTAGTAAGCCAAGAAATAAATTAATTTTATTATACCCTTTTTGCCTTTCGCTTGGTCGTATTCCATACCCTATATGACCACCAGAAGTTCGTTGTCTTTCATTTAAATCTAATCGGATATTTATCATCCCAATGATTTTATTATCAGATAGACGTGTTAAAAAGAAAGTTTCGGCTGGTACTCTTTCCTCATTGGTGATTTGATTTCTATCATCCCCTAACTTTTTTAGCCAACCAGTATAATCATTTAAAAAACGATTAAGTCCACCAACTCCATTAATATTAGAGTGATATTTATAATGTTCTTTTATGTAATCAATTGCTTGATCTTTATGTTCGATTGTTGGGATAGCTAGTATAAACTTTTCCATATGATACCTCCTAACTAATAATAGTATACAATAAAACAATTCGTATGTCTTGAATAGGCTGAAAGTAGTGTTAGTATTTGATCAATTTCAGTTTGCCTGTGCGCATCTTTTTGGCATTTTAAGTAAACTTAAATTGTTTGTAAACGAAGATAAATGGGTACACTAAATATGTTAATGAGTTATATTGTGTTAAAAATTATTGGAATTAATTACTACTGATAGACATATATTTAACAAATGATTTTAGGAGGAAAAGAGATGTTAAAAGTAGCAATAGGCTTTAGCGATATCATTGAAGTTGATAATATCAAATTAGTTACCAGCGATGATGAAAAAACATTTTCAGCAGTAAGCTATACTAAAAATAAAACTATGATTACAATTATTACTTCACATGATAAAGAAGAAGTAGTAGAGGTCGTTAATGAAATTAACGAATTAATTAGCATGGGTGGATCTGAGGAATTATATATTCCTTTAACGAAATCTAGAGAAAGAAGTGTTTGGGTAGATTCACTTTTCGATTAGAATTAATATCATTATTAATTCTATTTTTAATATGTAGAACGAATTAACAAATAACAAGTAAATAGCTATTGATGTTTTAATAGTTACTTACTTGTCCAAACATTTTATAGGATCACTTTAAACTGACTTCGCAAATGACGAAGATAAATCATTAGTTAAAAAGCAATATTTATGCTATAAATTATATAATTTAGATAGATTTTCTGCTCTTTTATCAATTTTCTTTAAATAGTCTTTTTCAAAAACACTTTGACGTTCTTTTTGTAATGTTTTTTTATTTTTATCCACCATAATCTTTTGTTCTTTTTCACTCATGCTAACACTCCCTCTAAAGATAAGAAAATCGTCATCTACAAACTTTGCATACTTTTTCAACTAATGATATTAGCACTTCAAATTGATCCAAATAATTACTAACAAAATATTCAAATTGAATTCTATCTTTAGTGATATAAGAATCATTTTTAATTTTTATTTCTAATAAACCACTTAATTTTCCATTACTACATGCTATAGGAATCCCAATATATTGATTACAATTTCGTATATCACTATTTATCATATTTTCTGTAGCATTTTTAATTTCTTCTTTATCTAGAAACAATATATTCTCTAGTTTATCTTGAAATTTCTCGTTTCCTAAATAGTCATAAAAAATTTTTTCTGCAACAAAATGTTTGTCTTTAGTCTCATTTATATCTTTCTTAATTTTGAAATACGTACTCTCATTACTCCCAGTCTCGCTATTAGCTCTTTCCACTATATAGCGTTTTTTATTGCTATTTTCTATACTTAAATAATCAACGGTAACATCATTATTATTAAAATTCTTTTTCTCAACGACAGACATTTTGCAAGCTTGACATATATCTCCATAAAATTCATATTCATCATCTTTCGTTAATATTGTCTTATTTTTACTTACTAAATACACATTATTCGTTAAATTCTTTAAAAAGTAATTAA
>Ga0153945_1000401_pt1 | contig 13338 bp, 24 predicted proteins | sample TSNJ029MetaG_FD_104720 | JGI IMG/M metagenome (GOLD analysis project Ga0153945, IMG submission 104720) | Attine ant fungus gardens microbial communities from New Jersey, USA - TSNJ029 MetaG | ecosystem: Host-associated > Fungi > Mycelium > Unclassified | place: USA: New Jersey, Wharton State...
CTTATACTGTTTACGAATCAATTATAGTGATATTTCCGTTTTCATCAATCTCTACAGATGTTTCATATTGGAGTTCAGATGAATTATCTTCTATAAGCCCTATAACAACGAGTCCATCTAACAAAGCATTTTCCCCAACCTCATAAGTATAAGTTTTGCCTAATTCCCAAAGGTAGTTTTCGCTTTCTTCTTCAAAGGCATGAAAACTCATAGCGCCATCGGCCATTTTCAGTCTGCCGCTAACATGTATATAAAACTTGTATTGTCCTGGTAGTTGCTCTGGTATGATAAACTGTAACATTCCCGACTGCGAATCATATGTAAATGTATTTGCTAACTGCTGGACAATTTCCTGTTTTTTACTATATATATATCCATTGCTCTCTACCTTTGAGGATGACGACGCAGGCAACTCACCAACGGATGCGCTTGGCTGTTCGTTACTTTCAACGGGTTTCTCATTATTATTTGACTGACAGGCCGTAACAGTTATAACCCCGCAAAGACACATTGCAAGGATGCTCAGTTTTCTCATAGAAAAACGTCCTCCAAAAAATAAGTAATCTAGGTTCGTGCTTGTATCTATGATACTACTCTTTCCCCAGATTTACAAACGCAATCCACAACATGAAAAATATCAGTTCCGGTAAGCTACGAGCCTTTGTATGTGGTGCTTTTGCTTTTCTTTTTTCTTCCTCTTGCTATCGGCCTTTTCGTCGCCTTCTTTGAAAAAAACCTGTTAAATAATTATAGCAGAAAACAGGTAATCTTGTGGAAAAATTCAACAAAAATGGGCCACCCCGTTAACATGGAGCGGCCCGCTTTCGACTGAGTTAGCGCATCATTTGGATGAAAGCTGTAATAGCTCATATTTGGGAAACTATTGTGAAGATAATCTTCTAACTACGTAGCCATGAAAACTATCATACTTAACGGTAAATGCTTATACTGCATCAAAGAAAGACAAGGTGACCTAAACAATAGTAAAGCTTATCCGCATTATTTGTCACTGTATTAACCTTTTACGCTGTTAGCTGTTGCAAAACATCAATTATGTTCTGATATTGGGACATATATTCCTCAAGAGCCATTATGTGTTTTTCTAATGGAATCCCATCATCGGTCATGTGATTTCTCTTGTACACAGAATCGGGAGATTTCATAAAATCCAGATTTTTCTGCTGAACCGCAAGCTCTTTGAGTAAAATATCCATCATGCTGTCTCCCGGCTGTCTCTCATAATTGAGTTGCCGTGTTTCAGTTTCGCCCGCAGGCGTGAGGATGCCAAGCGGAAAGTCATCTTTTATATAGCGTTCAGCCCCATAAAAGAATTTGCGTTGGTCATCATTGATAACGCCCAAGTCAAAAAGCTCTTCACCTAAAGCAGCCGATTCATGGGAAGGCCATTCCAGATTTTCAAAGTTATATCTGCTTTTTAAGTCGTCAATTTGCTCTTGCGTAAGCGTGGCCGGATAATTCGCGGCGTTAGTTCTGTTCTCCCTTGCCGCTTCCCACATCAATATGTCGTTGGCGAAATTGGTAAATTTTTCTGTTCTTGGTGCTTCCACTGGTGAGGATGACGCTGACATTGAGGATAATGTCACCGCATCATTTTTGGCAGCTTTGGTTTGATTGGTCAACAATTCCGCAAAACCTGTACGTTTGGTATTTGTCCTCTGTTGTTGATAAGCGTAAGGGTTATAACCATTTGCAATTCGCATGATTGTCCTCCTATTTAAATATTAACACAAGTATGATTGTTTTTGCGCCACAGACAACTATTTTGAGCATTTACAAGTCCTCCGTTTATCTGCGAGAGCAAATTCTGATATGTTGGTTCGTTATGTCTGCATATACAACGTCCGTAAGCAGGTGAATATACGGATTTAACGAACCGTGCAGTCTGATTTATTAACTACTTCGTGAACTTGCACTTAATGATATGAACATAAGGATATTCTTTTATTAGCTCCGGCTGTTCAATATATATTTGTTGGACGCTGTATGTAGAAATGCCGCCATTTGAGAAAATTGATGTGTATATAACGATTTCCTTATCGTTTTCTATAGTGATAGGCTCGTCAATCGGTCCGAATGCGCGACCAATCGTATCATAGTCTGCATTTATTGCCTCACTTGTATGACTTATCCGACCACTGTTTTCACTTACCGTAAACGTCCACTGGAAACCTGAGTTTTGGGTTATAAGAATTGCTAATTGACCGTTAAGCGGCTTTGCTTCGTCGCTGAATGAATTGACACCAGAAGGACGGTCTATCAACACTCCGTTTTCGTAAATTTCTACCCAAAACTCCATGCTTTTATATGCTTCTTCGGTTTTGTAGTCAAAAAGCAAAATTTCTTGTTTATCGCTTGAAAGAAGATTGACAATATCTTCTTGGTCTTGCGTCATCTTTTTAGGGGCAATTTGATTTTTTGAAGTGATCGGCTCGTTTGTACAACTTACAAGACTTATTGCGATAATGCAAAGCGCAAAAAACATGATACAGAACTTTTTCATCCTTACCACCTTATAAATAATAAATCAGCTACGTTCACAAAATCGGCAGATAACGTAACAGATAGGATAAACACACATTCTGGATAATAAGATGATATTAGGCAATCCCGTAAGTGCCTACTTTCCTCATATATATCTAATGATACTACTCTTTCCCCAGATTTGCAATTCCAATCCACAACATGAAAATTATCAGTTCCGGTTAAAACAGCTACGAGCCTTAATAAAACGATCTTCTCAAGATCTTCTCAAATCCATATATTTTGTATTGACTTTTCGTTACACATACTATATAATGTGGTTACAGTGTTTTTTTGAATCCTTCATTGGGTTTTCCGGTTGGCGGCTTCGTTGCTGCCGTATTGCATTGATTTTTAGGCGCAGTACCCCAGACAATGGGCGTATTGCGTCATTTTTGCGTTTGTGAGCAAATCCCGATAAACAGTAAACAAAACAAACGAGCAAGAGGTCTTGGTGGAAACGCCCGGGCCTCTTGCTTTATATATATACACCAAGATTTAAAAGGAGATGGTTTGGAACTGTTACAATACCAAAGAATGGAGGAACAGGATGGAGTTTAGTAATTACATCGACAAAAACGGCAGCGACGTTCACACAAGCAGCGGTATCAGCGCAGGCACTGTCTGGTTTGCACCGCGGCGAAAGGCTGTAAGAAAGTGAGGGACAGATTATGGAGCAAACCCGAATCATCAATGAGCACCGTGTATATATCGGGGGAACCTGGTATGAAATCAGCGCGCCGCAAGGCGGCGGGGGTGATACATACCGGCACCTGTATTCCCATTATGACGCCCCGTGAGGTATATGAGCGGCATTACCCGCGCCCGCAGGGCGACGGCAAGCTTCTGGAGCAAGTCACCCTCCTCTATACCGGGGATATGGGCAACTGCTTAATCCAAGCCAAGTATGCACGGCTGGATGTGGCGGAAATCCGCCCGGAGCAGGACGGATATGAGCTCCGCTGTTCATGTCTGGGTTCCAATGACTGTATTCAGATACTCTGGCCTGTAAGACCGTCCATCTTAGTGGTGGAAGGGTATGTAACGGATTTGCCAAAGGTGATTGACCGCTCCTGCACTGTATATAAGGTGGAGGAGTGGGAGCTTGTTGACCCCTCCAAGCTGGAAGCCGTTGCAGCGTACCTTGACAAAATCGCGCTGCCCTATTCGCGGTTATAACCGGACGAGGAGGCGGCGCTGATGAAACACCACTTTTTTGGCACTGCAATCAACGGGGATGCCTGCCTGCGCCTAGCCTGCGCCATGGAGGATCAGGAGGAATTTCAGAAAAAGCACAACCTCTGTGCCTATGAATACCGCATGATTGAACGGTGTGTACGGGAGTATTACAAGGACGGCAGCCTTGGAACTTACATGGATGGCGTCGCGGAGATATTCCGGCAGTACGGTTTTGAAGTAAGCAAGCTGCCGTCAGGCGCATATCAGATTGAATGAGGGGATGAAAATGGACATACAACAGCTCTTTAACCGCTTCCCTGGTATCCGGTTAGTGGTCGGGGAAAAGCAGATGGACGCAACACTCATGGCCGCTCTGGAGCGCCTTGACATGGAAGAACTAGACACCCGGTTTGACAAACAGTTTTCCGCCTGGCTTGAAACCTTGTCCGACGCGCCGTTGGACGGGCTTGCGGGCGCCTGCGCTTCCTACCTGCGCCATTGGGGCAGCGGTGGAGGCAGTTACCGGATCGAGCGGGCGGCTACGGCAGCCTGCGTTACCGACAGGCCTGTTCGCCTGGCAATTTTGCTTTATGCTGCTATCCGTACCGAGGGCACGGACGCCATCGTGACTTGTCAGCTGATACAGGATATGTTTGAGACCGCAGCAACGGATGCTGCGTGTCACGACAAGATCAACGAAATACAGGAGTGAAATATTAATGCCAAAAACAATAAAGCATATCTACAAAGTTACCGCGCAAGGAGCCCTTATTTCGGAGGAAAAGATCCGACAGGCGCTTACCGGCCTTGGGCTTGACGTTACCGGTCTGGAGATAGGCCGCGCTCTTGAAAATCTTACGGAGGAACTGCCCAAAACTGTACTAGGCCTCGCTGCTGCTGCCTCAAACTTCCTGAAGGACGGCGAATATCCGGACGGCTGGGATGCCTACTGCTATCTGGATGAGATGCTTGAGCAGTGTAACACCGACAATGTGGATGAACTGAGCAATAAAATCTATCAGGTAGTTTGCGGATATGAAGATCTCTTTACGGCTGAAACTCTGGTGAGCGAGCTCATACTCTTCGCGTTTAATTCTCTGGACAATGGCGATGAGCGGCTGAGTGATCAATCGTGCCCGCCGTGTGAAGAAAGGCGGGAGCCTGGGAACGTGCAGGAGGGAATGCCGGAAATCCGCGCCGATGGAACGGTCTACTGTGAAAAGGACGGGATCAGTACCCTTGTTGAGCCTTGGTTCGATATCGCTGGAAAGCTGCCGTTTGAGATCCCGCAGGACCCGGACAACAGCGATGTTTTCTTTATTGCCCTATATAATCCGGACGACAGTTCCATGAAATACATATGTGCCGTCGAGGACAGTGAGGGTGAGCGTAAGCATGAATTTGAGCTTACGAAACAGGAAATAGCCCTGTTGAAAGAAGGCATGGAGGAATTGTGCCGTAAGGAAAACAACTGCGATCTGGCAGCCTATTGGAACATGCGTAGGCAAATTGGCGATGAATAAGTCATTTGCGCCGGCCACAAAAAGGAGGATGATCAGTGAGGAACGCCAGGAAATGCGCCTGCTGCCGCGGTGATGTGCCGTTGTTTGTAAAGCAGGACAAGGATTATCAGTACCATCTCAGTATGCAGGTTAAGGGGGATCAGCTCTGTACCTCTGTGCTTCTGGGGTACCCGCTGGGTATAAAAAAGAACCTCTCCCAGGTTTCCATCAGCTCCCGGATTTACTACTGCCCACTCTGCGGCAGCCTGATCGACGTGCCGCCCAAGCTGGGCGCGGGGAAAGAGTGCGGGTTTTGCCATGAGGCAACTCCCGGCCATGAACAGACGCCTATCCTTGATATGTCTTATCCCGGCTTCATCACCGCAAGGATCACGGATGGGAATATACTCGTACTCTCTAATCTGGGCTTCCACCAGCAAAACCGCACCGGCTACATCAGCAACTCGGACAAAATTCCCATCAGTCATTGCCTTATTTGCGGTCGCAACATTTCTGTTAAGTCAAGGCTCAGCCTGAAAGGAGACAGCAAAGTATGAGGATCACCGAGGAAAAATTCGATTATGTGCGGAATATCCGCACAGGCTGCTACATGGGGTTCGACAACTCCTGCCCTTATCCCCACTGTAAAGGCTGCCAGATCGCCAGGATGTACCCCAAGCTGCAGCGGCTTGAAAACCTTATCAACCCGGTTGCCGACTACGGCTTTATGATTTGCCGAGGCGAGCCTGACGCCATCATTCTTTACGATTTGGCTGAAAGCGCCACTACCGTCCCGAAAAACTTTACCGCCGTGTTTTTTGATTTGGAAGAGCGTCTGCACCGGATTCTGGTCAACGCGCCTATCATCTATCTGGACGATGCCGGCAAATACCATGGCCTGCTGCTGTTTGGCGGGACTCCGCTGCGCTACGACCTGCTCCCCGGGCAGGAAACCACCGCCGAAGAGATCGCTGTGGCGGCGGCCCGGGAGTTTATGGCGAAGGGCGGTGTGCTCCATGGATAAGCAAAAGCTGCTGCGTGCCGCAAAGCTACTCCAAGGCCATTTCGGAAGCGAATAGGAGCAGCCGGAGACGGCTGCCGAAAAGGAGAGAGTATCATGCTATTTGGAAAAAAGAAGCTGGAGGACTTTGAGCAGAACCGTCTATACCACGCCTTGTTCGGATTTCATCACAATGGTTCCGCTATTGTGATGGAGAAGGACGAGAAAGCCGTGCGGTGGATGCTCAAACGGTTAGGGCACAAAAATGTAAAGATCATTCACCAGGCTGCGCCGGGATGCACCCTGTTTGTCAACAGGAACGTTTCCGGCCTCGCTTCCTGACGGGAAAGGTTGGCGGTAATATGGAAAAGAAACAGAAAGGATTCTATGAGTGCCCATGCGGGGAGGAGTACATCAGTGACTTTCCCTACAATGAGCTGCATTGCGGCGCCTGCGGACGCACCATACCGCGCAAAAAATATATAGATGAGGACACGGCCCGTATCCGCTCCGACATCACGAAAGTGGATATCGGTAATTATACCCAAAGCCCTCATTATGTGTCCCTCTGCAGCTTTCGCGGTAACGGCTCAACTTTGGTTAATGATGCCGACGTCGGGGAGGTTGTGTCCATTCTGAAAAAGCTTGGTTATGAGGATGTCATTTTGACGCCTCAAAGCGCGGCGCCGGGCACCACCCTCATCAGCCGCAAGTCTCGGACAAAGGAACTGGAGTAATGAGCGAAACAGGCTTGAAACAACACAAAAACCTACAACTTGTGGTTTAAATCGTGCGCCGCGAGTGGGAAATATGATAGCAGAGGAGAGTGTATATATGTATCAACTGACAGAACGAGCTTTTAGCATTGCGATGGCTTCTTACAAAGACCGCCAAGATTCTTTATCCAAGAACAAACTCGATGCTTTGCAGAGAATACGCACGGTTATTGAACGTGAAGAAAACGCCGGCCGTAATCCCTTCAAGCTGTACAAGGTCTCGCTGCAGCGCATTGAGCAGATTCACGCAGCGCAAACAGAAAGAGACCTCAAAACCCTCATGTTGATTATGCTCATCTATGGTGTGGCCGGAATCACGGAAAACGACCGGGGGATTGAGCCAAAGGTTCGTACTGCTTCCGAACCACCGCGACTGCGGTGCGTTATCCTGGATAAGAGCGTGCCGTTCACACATATTTCACCTGCGGCGCCTTGCCGGTATGTTGTACCGCTCTCCAGAGATGAGTGGATAAAAAGCAGGACGACGCTCTAAACAAAGGAGCCAGGCTAATGAGCAACAACGACATGAAAAAAATACGGATTGTCAACGTGTCTCTGTCTGATGAGGAGCTCCGCAAGGCGCTTGATAGCCTCCGTCGATACAGCAGACATTTTTTTCTGGATAAGAACGTGATCCATCATCCTGTGCTGTACTCCTGCAGCAAGTGGGTATTCAGCCCGGACGCCGGCTGTATGGTTTCGGAGTACAAGTCTTTTCTCCATGCAGTGGACTTTTATCTGGGCTCATACCGGTCAGGCGTGAAAATCGAGGAAGTGGGTGTGTGATGAAGGCTACCGATGGCGTTCATTCCGTAAAACTAAAAAAGCTGAAGCGGGCTATCCTGTACTCTTTCGATGGAGAGAACTGGGGGTCTTTTTTTGATGGCACCGAGGAAGAGACAACAAATACCTGGATGTACATGCAGGCCGGCTTCTGCAACGACGACCTGCACAGGCTGATAGCGGAACACAACCGCAGCCTGCAAAACAGCGGGAAGTGAGGCAGTGTTATGCGTGAATCGGACATAGAAGTATTGGAGAAGGTGCGTGACGCCCTGGCGAAGCATATCTGTGAGCTCACCGATCTGCTTGACCAGTACAGCGAAGTATGCGGCCGTTTCCGGGCGCAGCACGACAAGCAGCGGCAGGACTACCAGAATAACGCTACCCGTTACCGCTCGTACGTCATGCAATGGCGCAAGGATAACCCGGATAAGCAGAAAAAGTATACGCAGGACTACCTGGACCGCAAACGAGGAAAAGGCGATTCGGGATAGGCCTTGCGACATGACAATGAAGAAAGCGAAGCATCCTCCCGCTTGTGAAATCAGCGGGAGGAACAATTTGCGGCGGTTAAAATCAAAAACAAATATTAACTTAGGAGACCGATAATGAACATATTTCAAAACATACTGTATGTACCGGGAGATGGGTGTGATCGACCTGAAATGGTCGCAATGACTCTTCCCGCACCGGACGGCTCTTTCCATACCGCTATCATCGCGGCGCAGCCCTTCTTGTATGATGGGCTCCGGTCTGTTACCGATCTGAACAACACCGAAAAGAGGGATCTGGAGCTCCTCCCAATCATGGCGCTATGTGAATTCATTCGCCAAAGCCGGAATGCGATCAAATTCAATGTCCGGCGAAAAACGTATGACGAATGGCAGCGGCTTGGCATTTCGCTGGAGGATTACCTGCCGATGGGGTATGTGATAGACGACAGTTGGACGGAGAATTTTTCGATCATTCCCACATACACCGGATTGCTTCAGCTTGGTATACCCTACGAGGAACCCTTTGACCGCCCTGCTCAGACGACGGATGTGTACTATACCTTTACTCAAAAGGGTGGAAAATGGTCGTTTGCGGGGATTTGCGCATATAACAGCCCAATCAACCTTGTGCCGGAGCTGCGATTCTATGGAAGAATCGTCAGTGAAGGCCCGGAGCAGGTCGAGTATTTTGAAGCACAATGGGCTTTTGACACGAAGCTCATGCACTACAAGCTGTTTGGCCGGCCATTCACCGCTTCTTATCCGTCACACTCTCTGTATCTGGAGGAAACAGGCAGCGGCTTGGAGCGTGACAGAATATTGACGGATACGGAGATCGCAACAGAGGCGTCAAATATTCTGTGGCGCCTCCACCATACCGGTAGCGGGCGGATCCCCGATGAGGAAGCCCTGGTAGTTCTATCCTCGGTTTATCAGAGAGGTATCACATCAGAGCAGGCTTCGGCGTTAATTGAGGAGCTTCCGTTTCCCTCAGCCAAATACCATCAAGGCATCAACTTAACAGAAAGGCCGTATCTGCGTATCCCGGCGGGAGAGTACGATAGGGCTATGTGGACGCCATTCATCGAAAAGCGCGTACCGCAGACCTCAACGCCTTGGCAGATAGACGGCCTCCGGGCCGAAGCGGAGAGCTATTTTGTCCATGGCAGGGAGTACATCAACGGCGGCCTGCTGTTTACTCTTTACCGTTACAATGACGTTTCGGCGGGATCAAAATGCGTGTTTCTGGATAACGCGGGGCATGCCAATCATTATTTTGACAATGAAATGTGGCTCAAGCTGCCCGACACCGCCGCTCCCGGAGATGAGTATGTCGCTGTGGATGACGAGCGGTGTCAGCCGCTTCCCAATCTTCCGAGGCGAGTGAAAGAGCATGTTGAGAAAGTGCTTTCCCGCAAGCTGCGCATTGAAGTAGGAGGGCGTTGTTCGTTCACCACAAACTGGGGACATGAAAAAAACGGCGCCATCCACAGCATCAAGGACGATGGAGATACCTGTATCGTCAAGGCGGACGACGGAACATATTATCCGGTACCGGTATGCAGGCTGGAATCGGAACGCGATTATCTCGGACGCAAGGGGGAATATATCTGGACTCCCTCCGTACGTTTTTCCGCAGTATACCATACCGGGGAAATCAGCGAAAGCAATTTGCTGTCCATTGGAAAGGATAGCGGTTCGCCGCCGTTCTGCGAGGAAGCACCCGGCCATCTGTATGAAATGGCCTTTGACGCTCCACATGGAGAACCGGTGGTTATGTTTCCGGACGGCTCTACCGTCCATTTCCGCTATGTTGATTTGGTAGACATGGCCCATCAATTCAAGCTGTGCGCGGATGCCGGGCTTGCCGACCAGGTTAGCTGGGCGCACGGCTTCGCGGGATAATGAAGGGAGATAGTACATGCAAAGACACATTGTTAATTCCGATAGCCTTTATGACTATACCTTTGACAGCGAGGCGGAGCCCGCTGTCCTGGTGATCCGCGATTTGGACATCCCCGGTACCGACGAATCGTTGCGTGCAGACGGGCCGTTCCGATCCGTTACTAACAATTTAGATCAGGTGGTCAGGGATATCGAGGTTATCGAGAGGGTAAGCCTCGCGGGGACGCCGATTATCTACCGGGACAGCCTGCTCCACTACGACGGGCTGGCATGCGGCGATACCGTTCGAGCCTACAGCCTGGGGAACGGCCTGTTTCATGACGAGGCATTAGCGTTGCGGGCTATCCGGGATTGCTGGCACCTGTTAAGAAAAGGGGCCACGATATGAAACAGCCGAAGCCGACGCGAAAATTCGTCTTGGAAGAAATGCTGGCGCAGGCTAAAAATCAGCTTGACGCTGAACAGGATAGAATGATCAAAAAGGTACTGACGGAAAAGCACCAGCTCATACAAGAGATGCTGGATGAGCTGCCGCATTATGTCTGGCCGGAACCTTCACTGCCAAGCTACTTCTCCGATCGCCGCCGCTATTATCAGATCTTTCTGGGATCGCCTAGCGGCTGGGCGGGAGACATGACGCATACGGAGGACCCGCACCCATATATAAAATGGGTTAACTTTAAGGTTGAGAACAGCGAACAGGATGAATGGAGCGGATATGGAAGCGAAATGCGCCTGATGCTGGAGATCGAACATTTCCTGGGTATTGAGTGGTTTGTCAATGGTAAGTACGATGAGGAACGACATAAGCGGTACGATTTATGCCTGCCCACAGTGATGCGGGCAACTGTCGATTCCTCGTCCCATATGATTGTCGCACTTCAATGGGCCGATGCATGGAAAACCGTCCGGTGGCGCGAGGTTGCTATCCCCACGGACATCCTTAAACGCTACACAGATCTGGTCAAGTGGGGAGATCGCTGGAAACCTGATTTTACCGCTCTTGACATGCCGGCCAATTCTCTGCTGTTTTTCCGTAAGGTAAACTATCCGGACGGTCGGGTAATGCACATCTGCCTGGAATCCGGCGAGGATGAATGCTGGTTGTTCGGCCGGCTTCTGGACAGGGCCGGAAATGAGCTCGTTTCCGACTACTTCCGGTTCTTCCCAACGGTTTTTACCCTGCAGTACGGTGACACGCTGTATCAGGCTATGTTACGGGAGGATAAGCAGTATGCTAAAAAATAGGTATGGGTTTATCCCCAAACGGTACAGGCAGCCGGAACAGTATCGGATGATTTTTACAGATTGGGTCGCCGTCTACCGGCATCCGGAGACAGGGGAAGAATATCACATCGAACTCAACTCGTATTTTCTCAACCATGCCTACGCGAAGGATGTTTCGGTTCTGGTGCAGTGTAAAGATTGCCGGCGGCAGTTCGGCCCGAGCCATAAGACTATCAAGGATGCCGTCGCCGCCTTGGAACGGATATTACAAAAAAGCGCCGCACCGGAGAATCCAAAGGAGAAATCAGCTTGACGAAAGGCGGATGTATTTGACCATCCCGCAGATCAATGCGCGGTTTGCCTACTGTCTCGCTATCTCGCCCCACGCCATCTTTATCCCGGCGTCGGAGGGCAGTGAGCTTTGCGTGAACCGCCGGTGTCCCGATTCCGGCCGGTGCCGGTATTTTACAGACATGCTCCCCGAAACAGGCGGAGCGGAAAAGGAGAGCACGATAATGTATCATATGGACGGAAATCCGGAAATCTGCCGCCATAGTAAGGGCCGGAGCGTAACCGGACTGGACAAACAGACGCTTGCTGTCTATTCCACCTGCAAGCACCCGCAAAAGAAGTCGATCGGCAAGCAGTATTACATGGAAAACGTCTATTACTGTGAGATCTGCATGAAATGCCAACCGAAATAAGAACGGGTGTTGCATAATGTGGAGGTAATGCAATGACATTTATAGAGGTATGCCAAAAGGTGAGCGATGAAGGCTTATTGTTGTTCCGCGAAATACCGGATGCACCCTTGCGGTATGAAGTGCGGGAGCATTCAGAGCGCGTTGGTAAAAATAACGGCTGGGTTTTTCTCGATGTGATGACCGCCAACCTGTGCCTGCAAATACACGGCGCGCTTAATGAGGAGCAGAAACGAAACCTGGAGGCGAAACCCGCGCTCAGGATCACAGATATCTGCTGGAAGCTATACGGCAAAATCAAGCAGCAACCGTCTTGACGGAAGCCGTGTGGAAGGAGATAGCGCTTTGGATCCCGTTTATGTCCTCAAAGAAAAAAACACGATTATTACCACCTTCTACCATTGCCACGGGCCTTTCGCCGGAAAAGAGCTTGTAGTGAAGCAAACAGATTTGAAATATGCCCGCTGTTTTCCCTCAAGGGACGCTGCCGAAACATTCTTGGCCGATTTGCCCGATTGGTTACTGGGCAGGTTTGCGGTGAAGGAGGTAAATGGCCTGGAGCAACTGATGGCCTGCCTTCCGCCTTGCCGGGAACAGACCTATTCAATGGACGGCGCCCCTCTGGGGCTGATGTTCTGTTTTGATTAAAGGAGGAGCAGGCCATTGGCAAGCAGTATTACGCGGATAACGGCTATTGCTGTGAATCTGCAAGAGATGCCAACAGTAATAACAGGTTGATATCGGTATCTGATTGGAGTATAATAAAGATAAAGTAAGATGCTTATATTACCCCAAAAAGGAGTGAGAGCCATGTATATCAAGCCATCTGCGTATATCCGCAAGAACTATAAGGATGTCGCGAGCCTGTGCAAATCCACCGGCGAGCCGGTTTTCCTGACAAACAACGGCGAAGGCGAATTGGTGGTTATGTCCATTGAGGCGTATGAAGGCCACGCGCGGCAGGCAAAAATTCAGCAGGATTTGTTGCGTCTGGAGCTGGAAAAAGCGAAGGGCCTTGCGACCTACACGGACATTGACGATTTTGACGCTGAGCTTGCCGCCGTAATCGACGCCGCTGAGAATGGGAGCGTGGCTTCGGATGAATGAAGCGCAAAAGACATACCGCGTGATAATCCGTGACAGCGCGAAGCAGGATGTGGCGGAGCATATCGCTTTTCTTGCGAACGTTAGCGTTCCGGCTGCGAAACGGCTTCGGGTTAATATTATCAA
>Ga0153945_1000405_pt1 | contig 13301 bp, 14 predicted proteins | sample TSNJ029MetaG_FD_104720 | JGI IMG/M metagenome (GOLD analysis project Ga0153945, IMG submission 104720) | Attine ant fungus gardens microbial communities from New Jersey, USA - TSNJ029 MetaG | ecosystem: Host-associated > Fungi > Mycelium > Unclassified | place: USA: New Jersey, Wharton State...
AGTGCGGGGAACAATAGTGATTTTCTGCACCGGCGTTGCGTTCTTCTGGAGCGCTGTGACCAATGCGTGACCGACCTCGTGATAGGCCACCATTTCCCGCTCCTTGGGACCCAGAACCCGGTCTTTCTTCTCTTTGCCGGCGATGACGACTTCAACAGATTCCATCAAATCCTCCTGCAACACAACCTGCCGCCCCATCTTGACGGCTCGCAGAGCAGCCTCGTTGATCATATTGGCAAGATCTGCGCCTGTTGCGCCGCTGGTGGACAGCGCAATAGCGTGAAGGTCAACATCCGAACCCAAAGTGACATTATTCCCGTGGACTTTCAGGATTGATTCCCGGCCTGGAAGGTCTGGCTTATCCACGATAACGCGGCGGTCGAAACGGCCGGGTCGCAGTAGCGCCTTGTCGAGAATCTCAGGGCGGTTGGTTGCGGCCAGAACCAGGATTCCCTTGCCGGAATCAAAGCCATCCATTTCGGCCAACAGTTGGTTGAGAGTCTGCTCCCGCTCGTCATTTCCGCCCATCTGATTGTCCCGCTTCTTGCCGATGGCGTCAATTTCGTCGATAAAGATGATGCAGGGAGCGTTTTTATTGGCCTGCCCAAATAAATCTCTCACCCGGCTGGCGCCAACGCCTACAAACATCTCCACAAATTCCGAGCCGGACAGCGAGTAGAAGGGAACATTGGCTTCGCCTGCCACCGCCTTGGCAAGAAGTGTCTTGCCGGTTCCGGGAGGGCCCACCAGCAGTGCGCCTTTGGGTTGCTTTGCGCCGATCTTCTGATATTTTTCGGGGTTGTGAAGGAAATCCACCATTTCGGTGAGGCTCTCTTTGGCCTCGTCCTGTCCGGCTACATCCGCAAAGGTGACGCCGGTGTTCTTCTCCAGATTGTAGACCTTGGCCTTGGACTTACCCACGCCTCCTATACCGCCCATCATGCCGCCGATTCCGCCCTCCCCGCCGGCTCCCATACGCTTCATGGCGTTGCGGATAATTAAGAAATAAATCAGGTACATCACAATGATTGGGAATATCCAGCTACTCATAAAGGAGAGCAGCGGAGATGTGCGTACAATGGGCTTGTAGAACTCCACGTTGTATTGATTCAGCCGCTTTACCAGATCCGGGTCGTCAATGCGGCCGGTATAATAGGTTTGCTGTATCTGGAAAGGCCACTCCGTCTGTGTAACGGCGGTGCTCTGCCGCAGAATCTCATTGACAGTATCCGTGTCCGCGTCCTCGTTCAGCGCAATTTGAATTTCCGAATCGCTGAGTTCCACCTGAGCGACGCTGCCGCTTTCCACCAGGCTTGTGAACTGGCTGTAGGTGATCTGGGTTTGGGTATTGGCCATCCTTTGACTCATAAAGAAATTCATCATAAAGGTGATTAGAAAGAATACAATCATTACATTGAAGATATTGGGGCCCTTGTTGGTTTCAGGGGGATTATTGGGATTTGTCTGATTATTATTCTGATTCATGTGTCACAATCCTCTCTCTTTTTATCCAGCTTTTGTCCGCAACGCTTGCAGTAGAGACTGTTCCGGTCGTTATGTTCTGTACATTCCGGACAATATATTTCTTCTTTCGCGTCCACCAGCCGTCTGCGGGCGTCTATGATTTGATCGACCAAATCGTTTATTTTCCGGCCTTCCGTTTCCGCAGTCTCTAAAATAGCCTTACCAACTTCACAGTAGGAATCGTACAGGTTCATTTCCATCCTGCTGAGTTCCTGTTCCATGCGACCGATTTCATCTTGGGGTATCTGGCGCAAATTCTCCGGTTTCGACAACTCCTCACCTCCGTATTTTCCTTTGTGGTTTTTGCTGTGGTTTCATCATAATGATTCTGTCTCGGCGAAACAATTTGCAAAGACATCCCAATTGTCCGTTTTCGGACAACGGGAACCTAAATGTTCGATATCGGACAAAAGAAAGCAAACTGTCCGATTGGAGTGTGGTGCTCATATTTTTGGTTTCCGGTTGTGTTTCTTTGTAGGGTATAGTAAAATGTTAAAAGAAGAAAGATTGGAGTGGATCGTCTATGCCATATCCACAGCAAGATATCCGGGTAACGAAAACACACAAGGCGTTGGCCGAAACCATGATGGGGTTGTTGGAGCAAAAGAGTTTCCAGAAAATTACGATAAACGATATTTGCCAGAACGCCATGGTCAGCCGCTCCACCTTTTATTTCTATTTTGAAGATAAATACCAGCTCCTGCTGTTCTGCCTCCAAATAGAGCGGGAACGGCTGGAGATGTCCATGAAGAAGAAGGAACCCCGCGAATTCATCCATTCCATGCTTAGCATAATCAAGGAACGGGAAAAATGGTATCATAATCTATTTAAGTCTGAAATCAACCTTGAGCTGATTCAGATGTTGCAAAACTTTTTTTATGAATTTTTCTCCGATAGCCTTACCGAATTTGAAAAGCAGGGGGCGGAACTGGCTGGACCAATCCCCTTGTTGGCGGTTTATTACTCCAATGGCCTCACCGGTATGGTTATGTGGTGGATTGAAAATGGATTTTCCTATTCTGTGGATGAAATGACCCTTTGCCAGTATAATCTGATCTCCGACATCCTGCCGGATTAGAGATGACAAAGGCTCATATTATGTTTAAGTCGAAAAACAGCCGAAAGCCTTGTAGGAGATAAATCTATGTCGCAGACAACAAAAATGGCGCTTGCCGCTTCTCTTAAAAGTTTGCTGAGTAAAAAGCCGTTAGAAAAAATTACTGTAATTGATATTGTGAATGACTGCGGTGTAAACCGTCAAACATTTTACTACCATTTTCAAGATATATATACGCTTTTGGATTGGATTTTTGTCCGTGAAACCGAGAAGGCTATAGCCGGAGAGTTTACATATGAAAACTGGCAACAGTATTTTACAAAAATCTATGAGTATGTAATCCAGAATAAAAACTTTTCCAATAATGTATACCGCTCCGTGGGCAGAGAGTATTTGGAAAGATATCTGTTTGAAGTTCAATACCATTATCTTCATGAAATTGTGGGTCAGCTTGATATTCAAAGTAAACTTTCCCCCGATGATCGATGTTTCATAGCGCGGTTCTTTTCTTACGCGTTCGTTGGGACAGTCTTGGATTGGATTAAAACCGGAATGAAAGAAAACCATATAGACATAATAAGGATGATAACAAAGCTTGTTGAAGGAGATATAGAAAAATTTATACAATATCGAGGCAGTGTCTAAAGTTTAGACACTGCCTCTTTTGTGTCTATGGCAATCCTCCCGCTTTTTATCCTATAATGAAGTCACTAAATTCAGGGGAGGTATTATCATGCGCAACACAAGCGAAATAATGGAAAAACTAGGCAAGCAATTTGCACAATTGCAGGAGAAAATGGATACCCAAAAAGAGAACAGTGAAAAAACCGCAAAGGACGTGGTTGCTGCTGTTCAAGGCGAGATCAACCGCCTTTCCGAAGAAACGAAGCTGCGCTCAGAAAGCGCGAAATCTCAGGTTTCTACAGAACTCTTAAAGGCTCAAATGACCTTTAACGCAAAGAAAGACGACATAAAAAAGAGCCTTGATGCAAAGAAATTTGAAACCGAAAAACAGCGCGCAGAGAACGAGGTCGAGATTGCCGCGGAATATGCCGCTGTTGCAATGGATATCGCTCTGCTTGCTATCAATGAAGCAACATTGGCTTTCTATTTGGCAACCGAGAAGCTGAGTGACTACGAGGCGGAATACGGTGAAAAAATCGAAGAATAATGCGGCTGGATTTGTGCGTTGATTTACCGTTTCATCGCTTAAAAGACTATATAAATTTCGGATTTATTAACGGGCCGCTCTGTCCAATTTATGGCTTGGGCGGCCTAATGTTATCTATCTTTTGGATTTCATCCAAATTGGTGGGACTAATCGGAAAACAGATTTAATATCAATGGGAGGGCTCGCGTGTATGTTCAGATGGATTATATCGAAGTTAGGATTAGAAACGAACTCTGCCACCGATATGGAGTATCTGGAGTGTGTGCGCGAACTGATTAACCACGAAATGGTCAAATCTATGGAAAACTATATACAACATAATGAAATTGATTGTTTAGTGCATAGCCTTTATGTATCGTATAACAGCTACCTTGTTTGCAAAAGAATGGGGCTTGATTACCGCTCCGCGGCAAGGGGAGGGCTTCTTCACGATTTTTTCTTGTATGACTGGCACAGGGAAAAACCGTACAAGGGCTTGCACGGTTTAATCCATCCCTTTATTGCATTGCGAAATGCAAATAAATATTTTGAGCTAAACGAGTTGGAGCAGGATATTATACGCAACCATATGTGGCCTTTGACAATTACCCTATCGAAGTATAGAGAAACCTACATAGTGGTCGCAATCGATAAATACTGCGCCATTATGGAGACTTTTAGTTTTGGCAAAAAAAATAATCCGCACAGGCTTAAAAGGCTGCTTTCTTATTAAGAGCGATAAAATATTATATTTGAAAGTAGTAAAAACAACTATGATATTTGTTGAGTATTTTTTATGGCTTATAGTCTATAGCTTTATTGGATGGATATATGAATCCATCATTTGTTCCGCTGGCGAGAAACGGCTGGTCAATCGGGGCTTTCTTAATGGGCCGGTGTGTCCCGTCTATGGCTTTGGCGCGCTGACATGTATATTTTTTTTGAATCAGAAAATCGACAATGTAGCCCTGCTGTTCTTTCTCGGTATGCTTCTAACCTGTGCGGTCGAGTACATCACTTCTGTTTTGCTTGAAAAGTTATTTAATACAAAATGGTGGGATTACTCGAACCATCGATTTAATATTCAGGGACGGGTCAGCTTGTTGGGAGCAATCGTTTTTGGTACATTTTCGGTGTTACTTATAAAGTATGTCCACCCTTTTATTCGGGAGTTGATTGGACGGCTACCTGACCCGGTTCTGATTACCGCATCGCTTGCTCTTTCACTTATACTTATGCTTGATTTATATGTAACTGTACGTCACATCCTGCTTCTGAATAGTAGACTGCAAGAGATTCAAGCGGCAATAAACAGCTTTTTGGAGCAACGCACAAAACGTGCCGGAGAGATAAAAGCCACTCTGCTCAACAGATTTGAGGAAAGCGAGTTTTACAATGGTCGCATAAAAGACCTGCTTAGGGCAAATCTGTATCAGAGTACAAGACTTCTTAGGGCATTTCCAAAATCGAGGTCTGTCAAATATAACGAAGCGTGGCAAAAACTTAAAAGCATTTTGTTGGATGCAGATGATATAGATTAGATGCTTCCAGAAGCCGGTATACCTGCACCAATCCAATTTTAATTCATGCAAGCACGGATACATTCATATGTTAAAAATGTTGGCTGCTCCTTTTCATATCTTCCGCTAGAGCTTGAGTAACGCTGCGCTTTTATTGCATTAAGAACGGTTTTAAGCCACTTTATTCAATTTTAGTCGGTATTATTTTTATACCGACGGTCTTCCTATTCTACCATATACGTTTTTACTAAGTTTAGTCCGCAACAGGAAAAAAGCAGAGCCAGCGGACAAGTTCGCACTTGACCCTGGCTCTATACCTTTTCATCTTCACTTGCGGCTTGGCATCTGTCTATAAGCTCATACGCCAGACATTGAACGGTTTTCATAATCAGCCCCCTGTCATTCGGGGGACAAGCCTCGTAATACCCCGTAAGCTGGTTGATCTCCCGTTCTTCTTCCGGCAGCTTAGAGTAAAATAAATCATTCGGGGAAACACCTAAACAGGTTACAAGGGCATGTAATACAACGAAGGAGGGATTCATGATACCTTTTTCTATATTGGCAATATGACGGATCGACACGCCAGTTTTACTGGATAACTGCTGTTGTGTCAGCCCGTGTCCATTTCGGGCGTTCCGCAGATGGCTTCCAAGATGATTCAGAATATCATCCGGCATAATCGTTCACCTCTATATTATTGTATCGTACTCATTAATTTATTTGTAGCGCAATATATTTCCTGTTAATCAGTACGATTATGCCGATTATTGAAAATATTATGCAGAGCACGCGACCCTGATAAGCCAGTTAAAAAAAATGGCGGCTTTTCAGGACGCTTTTCTGCGCCAATTTACCCAAGCCGCCGTGGAGGTGTGGCTATGGGTATTTTATTTTACATAAACAATAGGCATATCATCTTTCTGGTTGGTACGCTGTTAAAAAATATTATTTTCATACCCGGCCCCCTTCCAGCTTCCAATCGGCACAATTAGGGTATGTAGATAGGAAGAATATACCATTTAATGAAAACGCCAGACGTTATGTGTATACGTCTGGCGTTTTGCTTTGTCGTTTTTTAAGACATTATGCCGGTTCGTGCGGCTGTCGTTCTCCGCCCGCCCATCCATTTTGTTTTTTTACCAAAAACAGATTGGAAAGGGCGAGTGTAAAAATGTTGCTCATATATAATTTCAAAGGCCAAAATTGTAAGGTTTTCATCCATTGGACGGCGGACACCGGCTGCTCGACGGTATTTCGGGAGATTGTTCAAAGTATATCGGACAAGCATCAGCTTGACTCCGGTGGCTTTCATGATTCGGCAAGGCGTCTGGACGAATTGACGGACAGGCTATACAAACAGATTTACATATTTGCGGACGAGCATTACGGAGTGCCGTATAATCCCCGCTTTCGCAAGTCCATTCTTCGGGTGTTCTCCGAAATCAGCGATATGGCGGAGGAATACCAGAAACCGGATTGCTCCGAGCATGAACACCTACTGGCCGGTTTGTTCCTCGATATTGTGGACAAGCTGCGGGGAACGGTAGACGTATACCTTGCCGAACACGCCTATCAATGCAAATTCCGTGAGCGCCTGCGGCACAAGGAACAATATATTGAAACAACGGCCAGCGGCATGTTGTCTTATGAATTTGAGAACGTGCTATTGCAAATGACCGATTTGTCCCGCATGATGGACTGCCTGACAGAGAAACAGCGGCAGCGTCTTGTAAAGCACATTTTTCTCAAGTACACCTTACAGGAAATCGCGGAACAGGAGGGGGTGAACGACGCCGTGGTATGCCGGAGCATAGCGGCGGCCCTTAAAAAGCTAAGACGGCAGATGCCGTAATAATTCCCCGGTATAGGGAAAAGCCTATCAGCGCCTTTAGGCGCTGATAGGCTTTTTGTATTCTCTAAAAGTTTTTTCCCAAACAGGGGCAGTATGTTTTGGCGTTCAGCCCTAGATATATGAGAGCCCTTGAAGGCTTTCTCGTTCTTTGACAAACAAAGGCCCTCAAAAAGCCTTTCATAATCAGTATCCGGGCTGTAATACCCATTGTTGGCTGTGGAAACGGCCGAGCGACAAGGGTGCGGGCGCAATGACCGCCTGTTCAGAATTTTTCTGGATGAACGCGACGAACCTTTTTATCATCTCCTTTCGGTGAAGCAAAGGCGCGAGCGATAAACCGCGACCCAAAACCATCCCGTGGCGGGGTGATTCGCCATAACCATAACAATGAGGTATTAGCTTCATAGGGCTCCTTGGCGGGGGATGCTGCGAGCCAGGTTTCGTACCGGCCGGTGGCATTAAGATGTCTGTTTCCGCAGACAGGCCCGGATATTCCCGTATCGGGGGTGAGCCGAGGGGCGGTCCCGCCGTCCTGATAATACGATACAAATTTCCCTTAACAGCATATATGAGCCACACAGCCTAATTGTGTTCATATCTCTCATGTGAAACCACCGACCGGGCTGCGTGGCTACATATGTTGTTAAGAAAAACTGCGGAAAGGAGCGTGTACAGAATGACGCTAAAGCAGCGTTTGACAACATTTTTGCCTGACGAAAAGAAGCAGAAACGGGTTTTAATTGCCTGCCTGCTGTCCGTGTGTATCCTGCTGTGCGGGTTTAGCTGGACTTGGGTGATAGAGTTCACCGCGTCCGTCATTTTCCCCGTTGAGGACGCCGTAGACACCGGCCTGATCCTTGATTTCGGCAGCGTGGTAAACATGGACGACCTGCAAGTGTACCTGACGGAGCCGCTTATTGCCGAACAGATGGTAAACGGTATTCAGGCGAACTTGTCCGCAAATGTTTACGACAACATCGAGCTGCCGGACATGACGCAGGAATCATTGGGCAAAAAGATCATCCGCACTATTTTCGACAGGCTGTTTACCTGATACAAAAGACTGGAGGGAACAAATTGAAAAAAGCGAAATACCTTTTAATAGCGGCGGCGGGCATGGTAATGACCGTCATGCTCACGGCGCCGGTGATGGCCGCAGGAAATGATCCCGTAACCGTTACCATCACCGATATGTCGGAGTCCTCGCAGGAAAGCGGGGTACAGGAAGCCTCCGGCCCCGGATATATGGACACGGGAGGACAGAAAGCGACGCCCTATCCCACCGATATCCAGCTCGTGGAGCAGGGGGAGCGCAATTACCTTTACAAATCCTACACCGTGGCCGCAAGTTATGACCCCGACCAACTGGTGGAACCTGTTTTTTCCCAAGGCGGTTATCGGTACAGGTTCAGCGAGATCATCCAACGGGATTCCACGCCCGCCAGCGCCTCCAAGACCGTCACGGAAAGCAGAACCGTGAACAGCGAAACAGACGATCAGGCGTCAATCCTTGCCCTGCTCGGCAACAAGCTCCCCTACTCTGACGCGGACGGCTACAAGGGGGAGCTTTTTTTAGTTCCCGAAAGCCTGATGGTTTCCGAAACGGGCCGGAGCAGTTACTCCTACACGGTGTCGGATACCCGAAGTTTTGACGGCCTTGCCAACAACGACATGGCGAACATCCCCAAAACCGTGAACAAAAACGGCATGACGCTTGGGTTACAGACGGTGGACTGGCAGGTGACGGGAAGTGAGGGCATGGGATACAGCGACGTGCCGACCGGCTATACCGCCGTCGCGTACTACTCCGCGCCCGCTACCGGCACAAAAGCGTCCGGCTATGTCGCAACGGCGTCCTTCAGCGGCGAGGCCATGAAGGAGCTTATCGGCAAGAATACCTATACCATCGTTTACGAAGGGGAGCAAATCATTATTCCGTTCAACTACATCCCGCTTATCATAGCCGGTGTTATCATTGCGGGCTGTATCGTGGCCTGCATAGTTTTCTGGCGGCTTCGTAAAAATGTGCGTGTCTATGTCTATCAGGCGGGCGTACCCGAGCTTTACGCCAAGCTGCGCGTATCACCAAGGGAACCAAAAATTGACCTGCGGCAGTTATCGGATGTTGAAATCCGCCTTGTGTTCGACAAAGGCTTTACCAAGAAGATGCTGAATCAAAGGGTCTTTATCATCAGCAAGTATAAAAATACGCGCTTTGACCTGGACGCGAGTACCGTTGATCTAAGACTGGACGGAGTAAACGAAAGCCCGAAGAAGAAGGAGGATACCGTATGACGCGGATACTAAGGGATTACAAAAAGCATATCGCTATCGGGTGCGCCGCCATTCTGCTCTGTGCGTTTCTGGCGGCGCTATATTTTACCCACCGGAACAATCCGGGCAGCCGGAGCGAGATCCCGCCCGGACGGATTTACGACGCCGGGGAGTTCGGCAGCGATATCGTTGTACACGATTCAGCCGGGGGCGAGATCGTGATAGGGGCCGATTTGAGCGGGGACAGCGCCGAGACCGTGCCTTTAGCCGCCGCCCCGCTCAAAACCGTTGCCGACCCGGAGGCGATTTGGAACGGTGACACCTATGCCTATGCCGGAAATCATACGCTCGTTGAAATGGCGCAGATGAAGAACGGCAGTATAGGCGTTCTTACTATTCCCAAGCTGAATCTGTCGGTGAACGTGTACGAAAGCGCGGACAGCATGGAGGCCATGAGCAAGGGAGTGGCGCACTTCCCGTCAACCAGCGCCTACGACGGCAATGTGGGATTGTCGGCCCACAATATAAATTTTGACGGCAGCGACGGATATTTTAAGTCCCTGTATACGCTCACCAAGGGCGACGGCATCACATACCAAACCGCCATGGGCGAACGCTCGTATGCCGTGGAAAGCATAACCACCATTGCCGCCTCAGACTGGACGCCGCTCTACTACACGGACGATAACCGGCTCACGATGATAACCTGCATTTCGGGGCAGGCGGATAAAAGGCTCTGTATAATTGCTGTTGAGCAGGCCGCCGCTTAGTTCATAATGTATTTACAAATTATTCTCCTACTGTTCATGAGGTGAAATGGAAGTATATATTAGACGGCCAGTTGCTTTTCCCTTGCCGTCAATATATAATGAGCGTATTAGGAGGAAACTGACATGAAAAGCAAGAATAAAATCCTCGCGGCTCTGCTTGCCGTGACCATGCTTATCTGCATGACCGGCTTCACCGCTAATGCCGCAACGCAAGCTGCCTCGATCACGTTTTCAAAGACCTTTGACGCAAAAGTGCAGGTAGGCTACGCAATCACCCGCACCGCCATCACAACGCCCGAAGGCTTGGCCGTTACATACGCATCAAGTGATACAAGCATCGTAACGGTGAGTGAGAGCGGCAAGGTTGTGGGCAAAAAGCCCGGCAATGCGATTATCACCGCTTCGGCGGATGGGCTTAGAACCTCGTACAATGTGACGGTGGTTAAAGCGGACGATGTTACCGCAAGCACCAAAATATTTGAGGGGTACAATGTTACGATCCTGGATAAGGCAACTCCGGCTGTGAGCGTGAGGGGGAGAACCAATGACCGGAATGTCATGTGCTTCGTATCCGCCGCCAATCAGGAAGTTGGCGCTATTTCACACAGCGATTATAATGCCATCATTCAAAAGAATAGAAAGGTTGTAAATTTGCCCGGTGGCGGGACATATGGCGCTCCCCCTGTTGACGGGAAAAGCTGGGAAGACTGGTTCGCGGATGAATTTAACAAGTACAGGGCGTTGGCTTCCGGAAGCAGAGAAGAAGCGGTTGCTACAAATAACGCTGAAACTATTGAAAAGTATCGGCAAGATGTGATTCGGCTCGTCAATGAGGAAAGAGAGAAAGCAGGGCTTCCGGCTTTTGAATCTCACGAGGCCATTATGGATTTTGCTCAGGTTAGAGCAGAGGAATTGGTTGATAATTACTCTCATACTCGTCCAGATGGCTCCGGTGCCGGTACTGAAAACGCGGCAAGAGGTCAAATGACGCCTACTGAAGTGGTGACAGCTTGGATGGATTCGGCTAGGCACAAAGCAAATATTCTTAAACCTGCAAATGACCCCCAAAACGGAATTGTGAGTTTTACTCATATTGGGGTAGGGTGCTATAGACCGTCAGGTTCAAGCGGTGGCTATTATTGGGTTCTTACATTCGGGTATGGACCCGACTCATACTCATCGGGATATTGAGTATAACCGAGCAAATTTCAGCAGCAAATATTAACGCCTCCACATGGGGGCGTTCTTCTATGCTAATCCATATGATTCCAGCCTACAGCGGCTAAAATTGAGGAGCTTCTCAAACGAGGGAGAGAGTTTCCTCTTTTTTTATTCCCTCGAAATCTGAGAGGAGACAAAATCCTATGAAATACACAAAAAAAGTGTATATGAGAATCGTTTGCATGATGCTCTCGGTAATCATGCTCTTTGGTATGGTTCCCACTACGGCAATGGCAAGCGACTTCATAGACACACCTCTGAACGGCGTCACTGGAAACGGATGGGACGACTTCGGCGGCTTGCCTGACGGGTACGAGGTTGATGCCAGCCCCATAGAACCCGACGTTAACTCGCCTGATAGTGATAACTCCAGCTCTGGCGGCGGAATTTCCGATAACGGAGATTTTGATGCCGACAATCTGGATACCATTGATGGCAGTCAAGGAGATAGTGAAACTGAAACTGATGCGGAGGCCGAGGGGATTGAGGAATCGGCAGTTCCCACTCCGGGTAATACCGCTCTAGGCGCGTCCGGTATCGTTATTGATCTGCCCCCTGATGTGCTGGCGGACTTCATTGCTTTTATGGAGAATCCCGCAGGGGCCGGACGCCGATTATACCGGCCCGACCATCAAGAGGATCGGCAACCCGAATATTTAACTTAGGGAGGTACTTTTTATGCAGGACATGGACTTTGGAATGGGAATGGAGAACATGGAAAACACTACCCCCGAATCCGGGCAGGACGGCAGCGCGCTTATCGCGCCTGAAAATCCCGACGGCATGAATGTAGAGGAAGGTGGTATTCGTGATGAAGCGTCGGAAAAAGGGACGGATAAAGCAAAGCGCCGCCGCAAAAAACCGGAGGAGGAACAGCCGCAGGACGTTCCTGATGATGAACAGCCTGCCGATAATGAGCCGGAGGGAACCGAAGACGGTATGGGCGGCGAAGAACCGGGACTGGATGAACCGGACGGCTTTTCACCGCAAAATGCTGACGAAGTGACCGCCGCACCGCGCCGCGAACGCCGTGAGCGCGGCCTTGACAGCCAGGGCCGCGTCATATACGACCAGGGCGACCGCGGGCAGCACGATTTGAGCATCCTCACCGGCGCGCGCAACGCTCGCCGCATCCTGACCGCCACCATTGACGGAATCGACACGGACGGGGACTCCCTGCCCCGTGTCATTTTCTATGTGGGAACGGTAAAGGTGCTGATTCCGTTCTCCGAAATGGGAATGGATCTGAACCCGGATGAAGTTGACGCGGGCGAGGCCGCGCGGACGATTGACTCCATGCTGGGCGCGAAAATCGACTGCATGGTTCGCGGCGTTGACGCCAAAAACCGTATCGCCGGGGCAAGCCGCCGAGCCGCCATGCTGCTGCGCCGCGAAACAATCCTCAACGCGCGGCAGGGCGACGATTACCGTGTTCGTCTGGATTCGCTTGTTACCGCGCGGATACTCCAGGTGTTCCGGGCCTCGATGCTTGTCGAGGTCTACGGATACCAGACCTACATCCGGCGCAGCGCGGCCTCCAGCCTGTGGGTCAACGATATCCGCGAATTTGCGGACGTCGGTGATGAAAAGCAGGTCAGGGTCGTGGCGCTGGAGCGCGATCCCGTAAGCGGCGAAGTGACGCATATGGAGGTCAGCATAAGAGGGGCGGAGGATATTCCCCACACCGAGCTTCGGACGGGGAACACCTACACCGGCAACATCACCGGCTTTTCCGAAACCGCCTATTTTGTCCGCGTAAACGGCGTGCCTTTGGAGGTTCGCTGTCCCATCAATTCCAACAATGTTATGGACATCATGGGCGTGGGGGACTATGTGAAATTCGTGGTGCGCGGCATTTACGACGGGGTTCCTACCGGCTCTGTCCGCAAAATCATCAAAAAGGCTGCCGCCAATATCTGGTGACGGCCGCAGA
>Ga0153945_1000409_pt1 | contig 13213 bp, 13 predicted proteins | sample TSNJ029MetaG_FD_104720 | JGI IMG/M metagenome (GOLD analysis project Ga0153945, IMG submission 104720) | Attine ant fungus gardens microbial communities from New Jersey, USA - TSNJ029 MetaG | ecosystem: Host-associated > Fungi > Mycelium > Unclassified | place: USA: New Jersey, Wharton State...
CGGCGTTTGTAATGGCAGAGATGCTGAATGTGCCTTATGCTTCGATTTGTGTGGCAGCATTTATTCCAGCGGTCTTGTATTATATGTGTATATTTGTGGTAATTGATTTGGAAGCGGCTCGCAAAGGGTTAGCAGGACTTCCTAAAGAAGAATTACCGGATATGAAGAAGGCTTTTAAAGAAGGCTGGCATTTTTTGTTCAGCATTGCAACCTTAATATTCTTGTTGATTGGTTTGGAATGGTCTGCGTCAAAGTCAGCTTTCTGGGCAATGATCGTGTTGATTGCATCTGATATCATTCGCAAACTTATCACAAGGCAGCAGCTGGAATCGAAAAAAATAACTATTATTATCGTAAGAGGATGTAAGTCTGCGTTGATGTTGTCAGCGGCAACGGCCTGTGCAGGTATCATTGTTGGGGCGTTTGCAGCCAGTGGACTGAATCTGCGGTTATCTTCGATTCTGGTATCTCTTTCCGGTGATAATTTGCTGCTGTTGCTTATTTTATCTATGATAGCGGCAATTATACTGGGAATGGGACTACCTACCACTCCGGTCTATATCCTGTTGGCGGTTTTGGTAGCTCCGGCATTAATCCAGATGGGTGTGGAACCGATGGCAGCACATTTGTTTCTTTTGTATTATGGAGTTATGGCAATGATTACACCACCGGTCGGACTTGCTTTTTATGTAGCATCCGGCATTGCGGAATCGAATCCGATGAAAACCGGTTTCGAAGCGGTGAAGCTTGCGGCAGTTGGATTTATTATACCTTTCATATTTGTATACAATAACGGCATTTTGCTGATGGGGGCACCGCTTGAGATTATGCAGGTCGTGCTTACCAGTACATTAGGCATTCTGGGACTTGCTTTTGCATTTCAGGGGTGGTTCTGTGGTAAAGTGAATTTAGTTGGACGGATATTATTTGCCCTGGGTGCTATTGCTTCGATTGTGCCGGAAAGCTTTACGGATATTGTCGGGGTATCCATCATTGTTGTGTTAATGGCAATTCAGATGATAAAGTTGCGGCGGGCAAAACATAGTTTGAACGTGGTATCATAAGTGTGGCAGACTCGATTCGAGTCTGCCATTTTGTGGTGTGCCCGGTGGGCAATCCGTTGGGGAGTATATCCTTATTTCATATTTTTGTTGTGTATTTTAAACAAATTCACGAGTAATTTTCTGCTTTCGTATATATTTTGTTTTTTTGTCGTATTTAACACCAAACAAAAAAAACTGTATCTTCTCAAAAGTTGTTAAATATGCAATAATTTTAACAAATATTCCGGGATAAAATAGTGGTTTCACCCAAACTCTCGCCGCTGTTAGATCCGTTATATTCGTTGTATGCATAATCGCCTAATACGAAAAAAGATGAAAAGGAGGATATTTTATTGAAAAACAAAGAACCACTGGTCATTCAGGATCAAGGAAGCTTCTCAGCAGGTGGCATCGCTATACATAGTGAGGGACAGTTTGACCCGAACAATCCACCTGACCCTTTTACCCCCCCTGCTGACCCGTTTGCAGAGAACCACAACGGGCAGTCGCTGCATGGGGACAACGCACATGTTTTTTACCAGATTCCACAAAATCCCCGTGAACTACCCCTCGTTTTTCTCCACGGCGGGTTCCAAACCGCTAAGTGCTGGCAAACCACCGTTGATGGACGCGAGGGATTCCAAAACATCTTCCTGCGCCGCAATTTCAGCGTGTATCTGGTGGATCAGCCGCGCCGTGGTGCCGCCGGGCGCTCCACCGTGCCAAACATTGTTCCGGCAATTCTTGAGGATGAAACCCAGTTCAATATATACCGTTTTGGCCTTTGGCCCAACTTTTACGAAGGCGTGCAGTTCTCGCCGGATCACAAATTGTGGGATGAGTTTTTGCTATCAGTCACGAATAACCACGGCCCCTATGATGCCGCTGTTATCACGGATGCCATGTCCGCCGTTTTTGATAAGGTGGGCGACGGTATTCTGATTACTCACTCGCAGAGTGGCGGCTTAGGGTGGTTGGCTGCGGCCAGGAATCCACACATTAAGGCCATCGTCTCCTATGAGCCTGGCTCCTGTTTCCTGTTTCCGGAGGGCGAGGTTCCGGAGACTAAGACCACCTGTCTGCCCTGGAATGTCCTCCCTGCCTCCGGCGCACCGATGGAAGATTTCCTGAAGCTGACGAAGATTCCTATTATCATCTACTATGGAGATAATATTGCCAGCGAGCCCGACAAGGACCTGGGTCGTGATCACTGGCGCGTACGTTCCGAAATGGCACAGCTTTTCGTGGATAAGGTCAATGCGTACGGCGGCGACGCCACACTTGTAAAGCTGCCGGAGATTGGTATTTACGGCAACACGCACTTCATCTTCTCGGATCTCAACAATCTGGAGATTGCGGATCTTCTATCACAATGGCTGCACGAAAAGGGGTTTGACTTAACGAAACATCCGATTTCCCCAAATTTAAGTAAAGAGAGGTAAACAAGCTATGACACTAGGTAGTTGGGCTATTGTTAACGAGCAGACGTTACTCGGACTGGTTCCTTTGCTTCTTTACATCATTTTAGCCATGAAAATGAAAAACGGCATGATCATGCCGTTGGTCATCTCTATTGCAGTGGGCTGCATCATGAGCGGCAACGGTGCGATTTCCTTTGGTCGCTCTCTGGTCGGCAGCTTGGGTGGTCTGATGGGTCAAGTTGGACTGATTGTTTTGATGGGCGCTGGTCTTGGCGGCGTTATGAACAAGATTGGCGTCACCGCCACACTCTGCCGTTATATTATCAGGGCTTTCCGTGTTAATTCAAGTACCAGAGCCATTTGGGTTATTACTGCCGTTGTATTTCTGCTGTCCTTTGCTGTTGGCTCAGGAACTACGGCGGCGGCAATCAACATCATTTTCCTGATCCCTATTGCCGCAAAATTCCGCATCCGACCCATCACCATGACCACCATTCAATTGCTGGCCGGATTTGCCGGAATGACACTGTCACCCTTTTCTGCGACCAACATTGCGGCGATGGAGATTACCGGCCTCACCTTCCCGGAATACCTGCTTTGGGCAGCCGGGCCCTACGTTATCATTACGTTCGCGTGCAGTGTTATTCTCTGCTTTTGGGTGCACAAGAAGTTTCAAAAGGTTGAGGGTGGGGAGTTTTATGAGCTGCTGGAAGAGAAACCAGATGAGGAAGTCGACCCGGTCGTCAAACGTGCCACCCTCGCCTTTATTGTCTTCTTTATCGCCTGCATTGCGTTCATGATCATTTTCCGCGGTGGTTTGGCATTCACCTTCTTTTATCTGGGTGTCGGTGTTTTTGTTATGGCTCTTTTTGGAAAGCACAACGTATACGATGCGCTGGACACCTTCTTTTCCAGTGCAAGCCGGTTACTTGCGTTGTTTTTCAATCTGGTGCTCCTTCAAGTTCTGCTTGATACCATCGGCGCGATGGGTGGCTTTGAGGCGCTGGGAGCTTTTTGTTCCGGATTCATTGGCGACTCCTCCAGCCAGGGAGTCTTGATGTTTATTGCTACGATGTTTGGTGTGTTTGGCATCAATGGCGCCGCCGCCGCACAGATGGTCGTTATCAACGACGTGTTCGCCCCCATGGTTGTCGCAATTGGTCTTACACCTGCCATGTGGAGCATGGCACTGCTCATGGGCTCTTTGCCTAGTAACTTCCTGTACCCGGGTACTACGCAGTGGGGCATTTTGGGTATCTGCAATTGCAGCGACTTTAAAACCACAATGAAAGTATGCTGGATTACCGTAGCGGTTCAACTGGTAGTTGCCATTGCATATTGTTTTATTGTCCCCGCTATATTTTAAACAAAAAGCATTAATGTGACTCTTCTAAGTGGTGATTTGGATTAATTTCAACCAAATCAGTACTGTTGCGAAATGCCTCCACGTTGCGCTGATCCGGCATAAAGCCGCTGATCAGCGCCATGCGCGCATTGGTGATACGCCTTGCGAGCAGTTCAACCGGTTCCCCCATTCCGCCTTGAATCCATTCCATCCTTGTGTTGATCCATCCGTACGCATTAAACCTCAGCGCAAATGCCAGTTCGTCGTAGGTCTCCGGTGTAAAATACTTTTTTGCGCAACGGAACTCAAAATCCACCGTACGCTTCAGAATATATTCCTGAAGGCAATTTTGCCCCCGCATTTCCAGTGCCTGCAGCAGAAAAGGTCCATAATGATTCCGAACTTTTTTCAATGACAAAAGGTTGGCCATATAATAATCATCATAGGAGGTGGTAAGCGACATCCAGTGGGGGGCCGCAATCCGTTCCCAGTAAATGCAACAAATCAGGTCGTTGATATCACGAAACATCGCGTAAAACGCATTGCGGGTAACCCCGGCTTCCCGCAGTAAATCCGTGACAGTGATTTTGTGAAGCGCTTTTGTCTTGCAGAGGGCAACCAGCGTATCCATTAGTGCCCCTTTAGCGTTTTTCCCCATTTTTTGTACCCCCATACCCCCAAGAGCCTTTTGTGCTTTTGTTCTAAGTATAACATATCGCCTATGCAAATTGTATATCCGCACTATTGAATTTGACTATTGCCAGATAGTTTATAGCTATTTGAACTATACGGAAATGACCGCTAACATATATATATATCATATCATGTGAAGGGCGTAAAGTTAAGAATCAATAACATAAAAATAAATGATAAGGAGAAATTGAAATGGTAAACAGTGTATTTGACATTACAGGGAAGAAAGCGATTGTAACCGGTGGTACAAGAGGTCTCGGTCGGCAGATTGCCGAAGCGTACTGTGAGGCGGGCTGCGAAGTCGTTTTTATCGGCAGCAACAAAGCGGTGTTGGAAAAGACAGTGGCGGAAAATGTGGAAAAGGGATACAAGGCCTACGCGGTCACCGCGGATTTAACGGATATGGACGCGTGCGATGTGGCGTATAAGGAGGCGCTGGAAAAACTCGGCGGAATCATCGATATTATGGTGCCCTGCGCCGGCATCCAGTACAGACACTCCATTGAAGACTTCCCGTTTGAAGAATTTGAGCGGCTGCAGCGGCTGAACGTGTGGCACTGCTACAAGATGGCGCAGCTTGCCATTCAGACCATGCTTGGGCAGGAAGGCCGCGGCCGCGGAAAAATCATCCTCATCGGTTCTTCCGGCTGCTTCTCCTCCGGCCACAACATTTCCGCCTATGCAACCTCCAAGGGTGCTATCCTCAATATGACCAAGGGCATTGCGGAAAACGTTGCGGGCAGAGGCATCAATGTCAACGTTCTTTGTCCGGGCTACTTCGGAACGGAAATTCTCAACACCATGGATCCGGAGAGAAGGGCGCATCTTGCCGATAAAATTCCCCACGGCAGAATTGGAAACAATACGGATTTGATTGGCCCCTGCATCTTTCTGGCATCCGCAGCGTCTGACTATATGGACGGCACATCCCTGCTCATTGACGGCGGCATGATTGCCATCCACTAACGGAGGGGAAAATGGGATTGGTATTAGGGATTAACGGAAGTTCAAGAAAGAATTGGAGCACCGGCAAGCTTCTGGACAGTGCGCTGAATGGAGCAGCAAGCACCGGAGCCGAAACCAAACGGATAGATCTTGTGGAACTCAGCTATACCGGCTGTTTGAGCTGTTTTGCCTGCAAGATCAAAGGCGGCGAGAGTTTTGCCCACTGCGTTTTGAAGGACGACCTCTCTCCAATCCTTGAAAAAGTATTTGAGGCCGATGCGGTTATTTATGCGCAGCCTATTTACCACTGGGATGTGCCCGGAAGAGTTCGCAATATGTTTGAGCGCACATGGTTTCCTCCGTTTATGTACCAAAAGGATAAGATGATAACGGCGTACAAGGGAAAGGGAAAGATTGCCCTGATTTATACCTGTAATATCGTAGATCCGACAAAGGTATCCTACGTGGAAGAGACGAACAAGGACTATTTTCGACGTTTTTTTCCGGGCGAACCGGAAGTGCTTTGGTCAACAGACACCATGCAGTTTGAGGATTACAGCATCATGGCAGGCAACCAGTTTGATCCCGAGCAAAAGAAAACGCATTATGAAGAACAATTTCCCATTGATTTGGAAAGGGCATTCGAATTGGGAAAGAAACTCTTATACTAGTACAGAAAGGTATGGTCATAAAATGGAAAACAAATTAATCCCCTCCCTGCAGTATATGCCGGGCGATAAGTATGTACCGCATCACGCACATCAGCTGATCACCTGTGTACCCTTCTTCCATGTGGGTGATGATGTGGAAATTCATCAGGAGGGACTTATCTTCGATCGCAACGGCGATATGTATTTTACAGATATCTATGCCTCCCTCGTAAGAAAAATCGACATGAAGACGATGGAAATGACCACGGTGGTTGACTTTCCTAACAAAGATTTCAAGATGGCCGCCGTAAAATTTCACAAGGACGGAAGAATGTTCCTTGCCGGCGTTGACTTTGTCAATAACGGAAAGGCAGGCGGCATTTATTACTGCAATCCGGACGGCACGAATCTGACCTGTGTCACCGAGGGCTTCAGTGCCGACGACATGGTTTTCGATGAAGAGGGCGGCATATACGTAACCAATTTCTGCGGCACTCCCACAGACAGGCAAGGCACGATCGAGTACATCACGCCCGACCTTAAAACAAGGTCGACCTTCATCGATCATCTTGCAGGACCCAACGGCATCTGCTTCTCTCCGGACTACAGCCTTATGTGGATTACCGAGACCACAGCGGCAAAGCTCCACCGGATTGATATGAAGTCCAGAAGAGTGTCCACCACACCGGTGAGATTCCAGGGCTTCTTTGGACCGGACAGCTGTAGCTGCGATGAGGACGGCAATGTGTATATCGCAATGGCCCGTCAGGGAAGGGTTCTTGTTGTAAATCCCAACGGCTTCATTATCGGAGAGGTGATCACACCGCGCTGTGAGGAGGGACTGAATCTTGGCGTGACGCATCCGCAGGTACGCCCAGGTACAAAGGAGCTCTATATCACCGTGCATGATATCACCGGAACCTGTGGTGCCAATATCATGTATTGTGGAGCTTTTGCCGGTGCAAACATAAAGCAGTATCAGTTTTTATAAGCGGACAGGAGGAAAGGGAATGATGATTCTTTATATGATTAAATACCGTATTAAGCCAGGCACACAGGAGCAGATGGCGGAGGATATACGAACAAGCGGATGCGAAGCGGCGATGGAAAACCAGCCCGGAAATCTTTTTTTCCGGCTATCCTTCTCAGCGTCCGAGCCGGATACGCTGTATCTGACGGATGGCTGGGCAGATCAGGCCGCCTGTGATGCGCATCTCACATGCCAGGCTATGCCCCTCTGGCGTACGGTAAAGGATAAGTATGTGATCGATAAAGAGGTAAGATGCTTTATCGCTGAGACAAAGTAATAGAGGAGGTTAAACAGATGGACTCGGTAAAGGGAAAGGTTGCAATTGTAACCGGCGGCGGAAATGGCATCGGACGGTCTGCGGCGCTCCTTCTGACCAAAGAAGGCGCTAAGGTGGTAGTAAACGACTTCGCAAAGGCCAAGGATCAGCCCGACAGATATTGCGCCGATATTGTTGCAGAGGAGATAAAGGCTTTGGGCGGAGAGGCGGTAGGCAACAATGATGATCTTTCAGATCCCGCAACAGGCGAGCGCCTCGTCCGGCTCGCGGTAGAGTGTTTTGGCACTGTGGACATCCTCTGCCTGGCAGCAGGCGCCACAACAGGGCCACAGCTCATTGAGGATATGAGTATTGAGGCATTCCAGCGCATCATGAATATCAATACAACCTCAATGTTTTCGATCATTCATTATGCGGTACCGCTGATGAAAGAAAAGAAATACGGCCGGATTGTATGCTTCGCGTCCCGTGCTGCGTTCGGCGGTGCACACTCTGTTGCATACAGTGCAAGCAAGGGCGGTGTTATGGGCCTTGTTGCGGAGCAGGGCTTTGAGCTGGGCAAATTCGGGATTAAGATTAATGCGATTCTGCCATCAGCAGTGACAGGTATGTTCCCCAAAGCAAAGGTGGCCTATGACGGTACGCCGCATCCCGCACCGGAAGGGCCCGAGCCGATTGCGCCAATAACGGTATATCTTTGCAGCGAGGCATGTGTGCCCACAGGTGAGTATTTCTATGCAAGCGGCTGTGATGTGGCGCTTTATCCGCGGAACAGATTGCCCATCGGCCTAATCCGCAAGGGGAATGAAGTTCCGTGGACGGTAGAGGAGCTCATCACTATGGTGCCCGAGACTTTTGACTGGTACTTTTCTACCAGACCGGATCATTCGGTGAGGTGACACATTCAATAAGCCTGAATATGAGTTTGGGCGGGAGGGGCAGGTGACGTAGCGTCAAATGAAAAAACACTATGGATGGGTTATATGCGCTGGCGGGGTGCTGCTACATTTTTTTGTGTGTGGTTTGGTTACCAATGGGTTATCCGTTCTATTGCCATTTATTAAAGCGGAAGTTGGCCTTACCAATACACAGACATCCATGATCATCACGATCAGGTGTCTCACATCCATGCTGGCCATGACGGTTGCTGATGTTTATTATCGCAAGTTATCCCTGCGCCTTGGTACATCGATCGCTGTTCTGTTTTTTTCGGCGGGCAGCCTGTTGTTTTCACTGGCCGATTCTGCGCTAATGTGCTATCTTGCGGCGGCATTGATGGGGATTGCCTATGCACTGGGCGGTATGATTCCCATTTCGATCCTTATCCGCAACTGGTTTCAGGATCGCCGCTCTACCGTGACAGCCATTTGCGCCTGCGGTGCTGGTCTCAGCGCCATGATCTCACCGCCCATTCTTATCAGTCTGGCGGAAAAGACAGGCCTGCATGCGGCAGTTACAGCAGCGGCGGGATTTGCTGCGGTCTGTGCCGTCATCGTTTTTCTGATCCTGCGCGATACCCCCGCAGCCATGAGATTGGAGCCGTATCAGGAAGATGGATACCAGCAGAAAAAGAAGGAACCCCACCAGTTTTTGGACAGCGATCTTGCCCATTGGGAACTCATGCTGCTCATGCTGGCGATGCTGCTGGTGGGCAGCTCGGGAACGCCCAGTATCAGCAATCTCTCGCTTCATTACATTTCATCAGGATATAACAGTATTCAAGTTGCGTCCGCAATTTCCCTATACGGCATTGTTCTCACCGCCGGGAAATTTCTGTTCGGGGTCGGATCGGACCGGTTCGGTACCTATCGTGTCAATTATGTGTACACCGGATGCTGGATGCTCGCACTGTTTGCCACCGCGGCAGTGAACGGAACCTCAATCCCGCTGTTATATTTGACTGCGTTGCTGCATGGAATCGGTAGTCCGGTGGGAACGGTCGGCATCACGATTTGGACTGGAGAGCTGACGTCCCCGCAGCAATATGCCCGCAATATTCAGTGGACGCAGATGCTTTTTTCGATGGGCTCACTGTTGATGATGCCGTTTTCGGGAATCATTGCCGACATAACCGGAAGCTATGCGCCTTCCTATGTGTTGTTTGGGTGCATGATTACAATAACGCTGATCATTGTGCAGTCCATTTATCGCAGACATCGACTACCTTAGATGAAGGAAATGCAAAAAAAAATTGTGAAGGAGTTATACTATGAACCACCATATCGTTAAGTGCCCACCGTCGTACTCTGTATGTACAGGCTGCAACAGCTGCGAAATGGTATGCAGCCTGACACATGACGGGCTTGTCAGCCCAAGCTGCAGCAGGATATTTGTGCAACAGGGTCCCACGCAAATCATGCGATTTGACGTATTTACCTGCCAGCAATGCGAGGATGCACCCTGCTATGAAGCCTGTCCGCTGAAGGACAAGGCCATGTGCGTTGACCCAAACGGCACCACTTATATTAATGAGGATGCGTGCATCGGCTGCGGCAAATGCCAACGGGCATGTACGTTTACACCTTCTCGCATCAATTTGGTAAAAAGTAAGGATAAGAGTCGGAGAAAGGCTAAAAAATGCGATTTGTGCAAAGACCGACCCGAGGGAGCTGCGTGTGTTCAGTGGTGTCAGGCCAAGTGCCTGGAGCTGAATGACAAACCGCTGACCTGGGAGATGAAAGAGAAGGGAGGGCGTGCATAATATGACGGAAGATCATACATTGTTTGGTTATGTAGGCCAGATATTGCGGGTTAATCTGACGGACAGCACGACGGAGATCCTGCCGTCCGCCAGGTACTTGCCCGAATACATAGGCGGCAAGGCTCTTTGCAGCAAAATCTTCTGGGACGAGGTCAGGCCCGGCGTGGGTGCGTTTGATCCGGATAACAAATTGATTCTGGCAACGGGACCCACCACGGGAACGGGAATTCCCACCGGTGGGCGCACCACGATGTGCGGAATCGCACCCAATTCCCTGCCAGAGCAATTCGCATCCGGCAGTATCGGCGGCCGGCTCGGCACAGTGCTGAAATATGCCGGATACGATGCGCTGATTATCGAAGGAAAAGCGCCGAAGCATACCTATTTGCTGATTGATGACGACAAGATATCGTTCCTGGATGCCGAAGCCATTTGGGGCATGACGGTTCATAACAGCCAGCGGAGTATTATGCTGGCCCACGGCCCGGAGATTTGCAGCATGGTGATCGGACCGGCGGGTGAAAACCTTGTCCGCGTGGCCACGATCACGACCAGCAATGACCACAATTTCTCCAAATCCGGGTTCGGCGCGGTGTTCGGTGCCAAAAACCTCAAGGCAGTAGCGCTTAGGGGCAGCGGCTCCGTACAGCCGGGCAATATCCAGAAGGTGTTTGAGCTGCGCAAAAAGATCGGCGATCCCCCCCAGGTCGTCAACCGGATCGAACCCCAGACCGAGGTAGGGAAAGGCACGAATTCCGTGCGTGCCGACTGGAATTTGTGCCGCTTTACCTGCAGTCCCGGCTGCACGGCCCGCTGCCAGAAGGTGATGATGGGCACAACATCGACATTCACGGGGGAGCTTGTGGATCAAAATGAAAAATGTGTGAGTACCCGTGCGTTCGGCTCCATTTTCGATAGTCCGTTTCCGGTCTGGTGCTTCATTGCATCGAAGAAGAACACGATCACATTCGCACAGTTAAAGAGTTGGGGCAAAGGGCAGGTGCCTGATGATCCCGACATGGATGTCCTTACAAGCGAAGCATTTGCCGGCGACCGCCTCGATTACTTCGGCATGAGTTATGACCGGGGAATCGTACTGAATCAGTTGTGCAATGAATTTGGCCTGGATAAATGGGACGTGTGTATGTGGTGCTTTGCCTGGATTGGCATGGCGAAAAAAGAAAATCTGCTGGATGATCTGGACTTCGGCATGGAGCCGGACACGGAAAATGTGGATTTTGTCAAACATTTTATTACCTGCATGACCTATCGCTATGGAATTGGGGATATTTTCGCCGAGGGTATGGCGCGCGCCATTCGCACATTGGGAAAAGAAAAATACGGTGACACAACCTACCATGGCAGATATTCCGCCGACGGCAGCAGGCAACTGGATCTGCCGGTGAGCGTGGAAGCCGGCTGGGGGCAGACCTACCACTGGACCGGACGGGGCGCCCAAGGAACGCCCAAATGGCTTTGGCTGATTAATTCCCTCATGTTTATGGTCAACACCCGCGACCCGATTGCCAGTGGTCATATTCACGCTAAAACGGATTCCGTGCGGCGATTCTATGAGGAAGGTCCATCCACCAGTCAGCATCTGATTGATATGGAGATCCGCAACGAGTGGGACAGCATGATCAAGGACTCCATCACGGCTTGCGAATGGCAATCCCCGGCTGCGTTCTGGCCGAGCCAGGAAGCTGAAATGTTCGGCGCTGCTATCGGCGAAGAGGTCACGGCTGATGAACTGTATGCCTACGCAGAACGAGCCCGCCTGCTGTTTCGCGCCATATTGATGCGCAATCACGGTCGATGCCGCGACCTGGAGGTTCCGCAAGTCTATCCCAATATGACTTACCCGGACCCTAAAGGCGAAGTAGCCACCTGGGACGAATGGAATGACATCGTCGATCGGTACTACCGAACAAGCGGCTGGGATTTGGAAACCGGATGGCCGTATCGGTCCACCTGGGAAAAGGCGGGACTGGGCTATATCGCAGACGAAATGGAAAAGCTGGGTATGCTTCCCCCGGAGGGGCGCACCGAATATATCCGCAAACCCAACCCAATCGGCAGATAGATTAGCTTCCCAGTATCATGTGCTAACTATAAAGGAGGAAAAAACAATGTCATATTTTTTAACAGATGATGCTGTAAAACTGTATTATGAGGTTCACGGCGAAGGCGAGAAAACAATGATCCTGGTCCACGGTGGGTCTGCCAATTCAAAATTCTACAAAAAGCAGGTACCTGTTTTATCAAAGCACTACAAGGTGGTTACTTATGATTTGCGGGGACATGGGGCTTCTGAAATCCCTGACTATGGCTTTAACATTAAGCGGATGGGGCAGGATTTAAGGGATTTGATTGAATATTTGAAGCTTGAAAATATTTATATTGTGGGATGGTCTTTGGGGTGCGCCATTATGCTTTCTTATGTTGAGCAGTTTGGCCAGGATAAGATTGGCGGCCTGATTGTTGTTGATATGACAGCAAAATCGTTAACCGATGAAACCTATCAAATGGGGCTGTACGGAAAATACACACTGGAAGACTGCTTCCAGACGGTCATGGATATTAATAACGGCTGGGCGAATCTTGTCCCGGGTTTCGGACAGGCATTTTTCGGAGATCTTGAAAAGTGCAAGGACGAAATCGAATGGGCGATTGCCGAAGAGATGAAAAATTCGGAAGCCGTTATGGTACGTATCTGGGTACAGTTTGCAACAATTGACCAACGGCACATTCTACCCCAAATTACAGTACCGACACTGATTACATACGGCGGCACCGAAAAACTGTATAAACGGGGAAGCAGCGAATATATCCACAACGCAATCCCGGGTTCAAAATTGATTTGTTTTGAAGGCGCGAGCCACGCCCTGTTTTTGGAATGCCCGGATGAGTTTAATAATGCGGTAATTGAGTTTGTGGGGAAGGGAGGCACATTATGACAAAACGTATCGCATCAATCCTGGTTATCCTAATGCTCCTAAGCAGTATGGCTGCCTGCGGCGGGCCCAACAGCACTGCAAGCGCGGTCACAGAGGGTTCGGACGCTGCCGGTACGGTGACGCGCTACGAATTGGATGTGGGCGCGTCAAA
>Ga0153945_1000412_pt1 | contig 13178 bp, 14 predicted proteins | sample TSNJ029MetaG_FD_104720 | JGI IMG/M metagenome (GOLD analysis project Ga0153945, IMG submission 104720) | Attine ant fungus gardens microbial communities from New Jersey, USA - TSNJ029 MetaG | ecosystem: Host-associated > Fungi > Mycelium > Unclassified | place: USA: New Jersey, Wharton State...
CCGCTGAAGCTTGTTCCCACCGACGGCGAGGAATGTTTTGTGCACCTGGTGCTGCCTGTGAGGCTAAAGGACCAGCAAGCGGCATAAAGAGAACTATTGCCATCCGCCTGCCACCTTAAGGTTTGGTAGGTATTGACCGAGGATTGACGCCCGGATCCATATGGAGGCTCCGGGCGCCGCCTGCCATCATGGGAACCACTAACGAATGATATACAAACGCTATAAACAAGGAATGGGCAATCACGATGCCGGATCATGGATATGACCGGACGTTGAAGCAACCAGGATGGATGATGCCGCGCTCCGCCATGTGGCGGAACGCTCTTGAAACGGGCGGAGCAGATATAGATCTTGGTTTTGATATCCGACGGGCGGCCGGATTGCCCTGTATTCGCGGAGGTGTGAAGATTGTCAGGCATTTTTATAAAACAAGAATGGCACGATACCACCGGAAGGATTTGCGGAAAGTGCAAGTCGCCGGTATGGCGCTCGGGCGGATCAGAAGAATCATTTCAGTGTTTGAATTGTGGCAAAGTTCTTAAGAAATTCGAGACTGAAGATCAGGACCCTTCCTATCGGCCGAGGATTACTGTTGCGCGGCGTGCAGGTGGCATAACGATCAACACTGCCCTTGAATTCTTACTCGACGACAATGAGAACCCGATAGTGTTCGAAAGCCAATCTGACGCCGAAAAGCTGCTTTTGGACGCAGGATATGAATCGGAAGACTTAGGGCATATGTACTTCATTGAAGTCGATAATGAACCAAAAACGTAATATCGGAAGTACAGGTGCGGATGTGAGCGGAGTTTCAGCTCGGCTTTGCCGCCCCTGAAACCCGTACCCGTCGACGGTAAAGAGAGCTATTGCCATCCGCCTGCCGCCTTAAGGTTTGGCGGGTATTGGCCGCAGGTTGATGCCCGGATGAATAGAGAGTCCGCGCACCGACTACTATTACAAAATCAATAAAGCCAATGGTAAACAACCCACATAAACAAGGAGTGTGCAGTTATGGTTACGAAGGAAGATATTATCGCTCTAACAAACATCAAAAAACGTAAAGAGTTCATCAACGGCTGGGAACAGTGGCCGCTATTGGTCGAGGTTCCTGAGTTGGACCTTGTGGTGCGCAGGGAGGATCTGCCTGACGGAAGCGCGATTTGCGCCTCCTTTTATGAAGGAACAGCCGATCTGATAAGGTTTGGGGACGACGCGGGGAAAATGGTAAACCGCCCTCGGTTCTGTCTCCTTAAACCCGGGAAAAAATTCAGGCCTAATAACACTTCGGAATCTTACTTGGTGGAACACCTTATGGGGCTTCGTACGAAGCTGAAGGGCGAGAAAAACAGCGAAAATGCCGACGCACAGGAAACAAACGACGATCTATCGAATCAGTAAGGCTTTCCGGGACTGCCAGGCTTTTAGCCTGGCAGTCGTATGTTTGGTGGCGCTGCGATAAGCGCGGAGGCTTTCGAGGGGAGAATACTAATGAAGCGAATCGCAATCATAGAGGACGGATTTGTACGCGACAGCCAAATATTTAAGGCAGATCCGGCTATCATTGAAAGGGATCCTAATTGGGAAGACCATTTCACCGACGTGAAAAACCCTTGCCAATATGTCGGCATTTTTGAAGGGACTACTGAACAAGAAATAAAAGAAAAGGCGGCGGCTGAAGAAGAGGTTCATCCGGATGTGATATCTCTGATTGAAATCTGAAACAGAAACAGCGCCTAAAAAAAATCTGGAGGAGACAAACGTGGATACATACAAAATAACAGCATATGCAAAAGGAAGCGAAGAAGACGCTGCCGCTTTACGAAAGGAACTGGCGCAAGTCGTCTATGACGAGTTCGAGCTGGGAGGTGTATTCGGTGTAAGCGTTGAGCTTGATATGCCCCAAAATGATACCTATGTAATGGCTTTGTGCATGGTCGAACTTGAAACCGGCTTAAGCAAGGCGCAGGTTGGCAAGGTTTTATCCATGCTTCCCGACAAAGGGGATTATATGCCCGTCGAATTCCATGATAATAACACCTCAGCCTATGGGTTTGTATCTGCTGATTATTATCAGCAGTACAATTACGAGCCGGGCCCTCTGTCAGAGATCATAAACCCCATATTGGGCGATATGAAGCTGGAATCCGCAAATGGAGTCTACAAAACTGCCGATGGCAGCCTGTTTTGTATGGGATACTTCAGGGACTAAAGCTGCTATACGGTAAAATCAGTACAGGCGGTGATAAAAGCAATGTTGGAAAAGGTACTTGAAGCCATACGCGAGGCGATCGAAACCAGGCTTTACCTGAGCTATGATGAAAAAACCGATATCTATAGCACCGAGATCTATACGGATTACAGGGATGAACTGGGTGAACAGTATATAAGTAAAATCTTAAAGGACAAAAGCCCTCTGGATACGTTTTACGAGATTGTGGACGAGTGCTATATGGATGCCTCTGATGATCAGGTGGGCTACATAATACAACAGATTGGTGAGTATTTTCAACTAAACGACATGGGTGCTGCCTGGGATGAAAACGAGGACGCGATTCATGATTGGATCATCAATCATATAAGCGTCAATATTCCATATAGGCGGTTTCTTGATCAGGACGTCCGGGTTGATATCATCGTTGATACCGGGGACGAAGATCACGACTATGTTTTGAACTGCGTCTATCCCCATTACAACGGGAGATTCGGGGAGCTGGTCGACGAAAAAGCAAGCATATTATGGCTCGCAAGGCAGCAGGGATACACAAAACACCAGCTTAATAAGGCGCTGCGGTATTATGAATACAACGGCAGCAAATTCCTGAAGAGTATGGCGGTGGAGGTCCTGAACTGCTCCACACATATGAACGCCCTGACCTTCTTTGTCAGCCTGACGCTTATGGAGGCGATTTCCCTCAAGGAGCGCGTAGCGACAAAGAAGAAAGGCGACTATATCGTGCTGGATAAAGAAACGCGATGCGGACTGTGTGATTTTTGGAACGGAGGGGGCGGCGTTTTGGAAATCGCGCTGGAAAAAGATGTGCTACTGCCCATAAAGCTTATTTCCTCAGCCTTTCCGGACGGATGCAGAGGAACGGGCGTAGGAGAAATTTATGGCGACGATGGCAGCCTGCATGAGTATGGCGGAATTAAGGCCTTCGAGCCAGAAAAATCCGCAGCATAATCATTGATATGGTCTGTAAACACCATGCGGTCACCCGAGGAATATCACACTACGTGAAGGAGGTATAGGTATGGGTTGCGGTAATGTTTACATAGGCGGAAAATACGAAGGGCTCTATTATGTCGACAACGAGCACCTTGTTGTTTACCACCGCGAGGGCGAACCGGAGAGTAAGGCCGTACTGAAAGAAGTCGGGATGGGCGAACAATGGGAATATGATGAGGTCGGGACAAGGCGTCAAATGCGCCATTTTGAGGAGACTCTTTGTAAGATGCTCCGAATGAGGTTTCCAAGCTTCGTGCAGTGTAGCAGTGATAATTGGATCACGAATTGCAGACGCGCCATCCTCGAAAACAAGCTATTCTTCATCGCTCTGGAAGATAACCAATGGAGCATGGCGGTAGAGCTCGTTCAGAAAGAGGACGATTACCGTACCCTCGAAGGGCTTCAGGCATGGCATTATCAACGATATTTGGACGGTATCCAAGATGTGCTTCTCGATATGTACGGCGAGGTCAGTACCCGGGCAGGAGCTTGGACCTGCAGTACCATCTGGGCGGCGTGAGGCAAGTGAGACATAAGGGATAAAGATCAGGGTTGGCAATTCAATTCGAGGAGAGATATTTGTGGAGATAAAAAGTTTATGTGAAATCATATCCGGGAAGGAGCACGATTGCGAGAATGTTGAATTTCTGTCAAACGGCGCTTTGGATATTGATGAAGATTTGGTTGTGCCGAAACCGATTATTGAGTGGTGTGAGGCTTTAAAAGAACACACGGCCTCATGCTTGTATCTGGTCAGGACGGGAGAGCGATATGGCGTCATGGCGGTCAATGAATATGACGGTGTAACCATGGAAACCCTTTATTCCGATGACCGTGAAGCAATGCAAGCCGGTATGCGCAGGGACGCGGAAGCGTTAAGCCGGCTTGATTGCGCAAAGTACTTTCAAGTCTTTTGGGGCGCCGGTACAGCATGTATGGGATATGACGAAATTTGCGTGTTGATTCCTTTCGAAACATCACACGAAAAAGCGTGTGCCCTGCTCAAGGAAATTGACGCCAACGTATACTTCAGGCAAACAGATAAGTCCTGATTGAGGTTGGCGACAACAAGCGGAGCATATGACTGAGTGAAAAAAGGGCCGCACCGGACAAATTCAAACCCATGCGGCCCTGTGTCTTGGTTTTATAAGAATAAACAACGATCGGAGAAATGAAATGGGTACAGAAAAAGGATATGTTATAGCGGTATGTGACGGCAGCGACTATTATATTCCGGACGCCCTGCATATTGAACGGAACGACAATCATGTCCCGTGGGTGTACAAGGACGACAAGGAAGCGGCCAGAGGCGCGGAGCAAGATGGCGTCAAGCTGATCTACGGGATGGATGATATTGACGACGGCGTATATATCGACACGCCGGAAAACCGCCTCGTAATTACAGAAGCCCTGAAACAGAAGTCCGCTTATGTGAATGATCCTGTACAACAGCGCGAGAATGAGAAGAGACTCAGGCGCGTTATCAAAAGCTGTATGGATAACGAAATACCTGACTTGTACGCATCCCGCGTGCAGCAGGAAATGATGTCAATGGAGAACTCATAAAAAGAATCGGAGGGATCCGAATGGATTTTAATGAAAAAGAAAAACTGGCGCAGTTGTTCGGAAAAGAAGCGGCGGAGAGAGGCTTCGAATTTCATCCAATGTATGATTCTCGCTTCGATGATCTGCTTACTGAGGCAACCACTGACGCTGACCGGGCCGCCAACAATGCGCTTATCAGTCATTGGCAGTCCGGATACAGTGATTATTGCCGCGGCCTGAAGCTGGGCGGCTCTGACACATATGAAATTATCATGGTCGATCACACAGTGCTTCGCGGCGAGAAGCCAATACGGGGGTTGATTTATTGGGATTGGATGGATAACCTGTCGACGATGGCCGCGGCCGCCGAATACGCAGCGGGGAATTGGTCTATATTCCATCGTGAAACGTATGCAAGCCGGCACTATGACACCAGTGAGTTGTTTGGCAGGATGATAAAAGATCTGACAGATGAAAATTGCGAGGATGCTTTTCTTCGCTCAATGCAGCCTTTGCTTAAGCAATGCGAGAAGATTGAACTCGCCTCACCTGTCAAGGCGCCGGAAATCGTCTCCCGGCACTATACGATAGACATGGGTTGGGATCCTAAGCCCGTCCTCCTGTATTGGAGCTGGATGCACGAATTGTCAGTGCTCGCCATATGTGCTGAATGGAAAGCAAATCACCTGTCATGGTACCAGATCTCGTCTTATAGCGTGCGGCATCCGGCAGTTGTAGAAAGCTTTAATCAGCGGTATACTAAATTTATGTCCGAATAAGGACAGAGCTTTGCGGGAATCAGGTCATAATAAAAAATGTAGGGGGCTATAAGCATGCCAAAGGGGTATTATGGTGTTTATTTTCAAGGAGCAGTGTTTTACAAAGGGGATTTTGACCCGGTCAAGGTTATCCAGGCAGCGGCCAAGTACATACGCGGGATTTCTTTTCCCGAAAGGATAGCGTCTGTATTGGAGCAAGGTACATTCGATCGAGACATTGCCTTGGAAATCTGTGATTTACTTGATATTGCAGTCAGTGATCGCGGGAGTGTAGAAGATTATTCCTATATCTCGGATATCTTCCTTCGCGATTCAGACGACTGGTTTGAAGCGCCCGACCCGATAATGGGTTCCCCCCGCCTCGGCGTTGAAGTATTTAACGATGTGGCCGGGGAATTCCGGTACTTTGACAAAAGCATTGGTTCGGATACCATTAGTGAATGCTTTATGTTTGCGCTTCCCTGCCCTTTGGTGTGGGAAATAGGCATCTATGAAGGCCCCCGCACGAAGGAAGAGGTAATTTGTCTCATCAGGGATACGGCGAAGCCCTTGCTCAAAGACGATATTGACTGGGAAAGCCGCCTTGGAGATCTGATCGGATCATCGGAGGAATAAAAGAACGGGTTTTGTTCACTGTAGAAAAGGATACATAGCTGAACTTAAAAAGGAAGCGTGACAATCTGTCTCGCATCCTTTTTTTTTACTGTCGTTTTGGAAATCCCCTGTGATGCCTGCAGGCCTGGTACAATCATGTGTATGAGTTTTGGTATTCTCTGTGGCGATAGTCTTTGCGCATCCTATGTATTTCTCATTCAGCCGCGATATTAATTTGCTTCAAACAACTTCATTAATTCCCAGAACAAATCTTGTGGCCTGCCATGCATTTGATTATAGAAGGTAATCTCCTTATTCTCACCATTGCTCAGCATTAGGTGCAAAGACCAATATGATTTTTTCGGTTTAGCGGGTACTATAAATTCTCGGGCCGGTGTTTCCACATCATCTTCGTTACCCAGCTTTTCGTCGCTCAAATCCTCGTCCCAAAAGAGCGCGTCAAGCTCATGTACCACGAATTTCAGAAACTTGCACGCTTCTCTTTTGCCAATGTTGACCACCGCTTCACGATTGGTTTCCGGGGCACTGTAGCTGGTACGCCTGAACACGCCCGTATTTTCTGCGAAAAAACGCATGTAAGCGGCAACTTCATCGCCATTTTCATCCCAAACCTTGCCGTGGATAAAGAATTCAAGAGAATTCGCTGTCAGGCCCTTTTTCATCTTATTGCACTCATAATGAGGAAACCTGATGGCGTGGACTTCCTTGGCGGCTTCCTTCACTGCCGGACGCTTATCGTTCAATTTTGCGCGCAGCCATTTGATTTCACTTTCGTTGAGATGCCTGGCCGCCATTCCATAGATTTTATTTAAGATCAACCGCTCCGAACGCTCAGCAGGAGTGAGACGCATACAGTTCTTACAGATATGGGCTGCATGGCCTTTACCGGAAAACTTTTCATTTGCCATGTACTCTCTGCAGACCCTGCAATAATGACCCTTTGCTTTCGTTTTATGTTTTTTGGAAGTCATGTGCTTTACCTACTTAAACTGAATTAATTAGCATATGCTCATTGGAAAGAATAGGCGATGAGTATACTTTGCTCTCCACAGTATATCGAACTGGTTCGTAAGCTTCCTGAAATTACCTCTAAATAAAGTGATCAAGCGATTGGTGTACAATTGCTTGGTATTTCGGTCTTGGAAACAAGGGCGATTTTATTTCGTTATATTTTTTTCATATATAAAGCCAATCATACCACTTTTTTTATCTTTCATTTCCCCGATCTTGACATATCCTAAAGATTCATAAAATGTGTGTAGTTCTAAACTTTCAGCAGGAGTTTCCAATTTCCACCTTTTAACATTAGGATACGTTTCTTCAATCAGTAACATAGCTTGCTTTCCATAACCTTTGTGTTGTTGGGTTGTATCTATAAATATCGCGCCAATTTCACCCTTTTTCCCTAATCCAGTTACAAACGCCCCGCCAATTATCGTATTATCTTTAAGAATAGACTTTCCAAACATAATAGGTGGTAAAAACTTTTTGCTTTTCAAGTTTATCAATGGTGGATATACACCATACTTTTCATAATCAGGCTGAAAAGAACGTAAAGCGATATTATACAGTGTTTCAACATCCTCTTTTTTCATTTTTCTAATAGACACCATAATAATTTCATCTCCTTAATCCAAAAACTACACTCGCCTTATCGGCAAATATTACGTTGAATATCTTTTTGTATTATACATCAATTTTATTATGAAAGCAAAACCCGCTTGTTTCAAGAACAAGCGGGTAGTATGTTGATATTTTGAAAAGGTACTCTCGAGGAGTCTCTTAGTAGACGAAGTCTTCCAGCCTCCATCCTCTGTTGTTACGCGAACTTCAGTAGCCTTTTACTATCGCGCTGCATAAGGATTTCATCAATCTCCGCGTTGCTGGGCGTGCTCATATTAAGCATCGCGATTTTTACCAGCACAGGTTCCGCGTCGCAGAAGTTCGTAGTCCGTGACGACTGGCATACGAACCATCCCGTGGGAGAGCGCGGGAACCATTTGGTATAGTCGCGGTTATCATAACGCGGATCTCTGGCCACCGTCTTGACGATGACATTGACGTCATCCTCCGCCTTAACCTTGCCGGCGAAAATAATGCCGCTATTGGCTATAATTGATTTTGGCATGTCGGCGATTTTCTGCGTAACGGCAAAGATGAAGAGGCCATAGCCGGCCGCCTGGTCAAGAACCTGCTCAAACTCCGACTGCCCGGAAAGGCCGAACTGTTGGCCGGACCCGGTGCCCGCGGCGTCATTGCCGGTCAGAACCTCGTTGGCCTCCTCGATTACCAGTACAGTTTCATACTGATCAGGAGCGAGGTATCCATCCTCCTGGGCGATTGCATATCGGAAGAATCCGCTGGTAATGACACCAAAAATAAAGTTCTTAAAAGTGCTTTCCAAGCCTTTGGACTCAAGGACAGTCACATCATCCTCACCAATGAGCTCATCCACACCGATTCCGTCGCTATCGCCAAAAAGACGACGCTCGATGGAGAATTCGCGGCCGAAAGCGGACAGCCTTTCCAACAAGCGCGCATAGGCGTCGCGGGTGTCGTTTCCTGCCCGGCCTTTGGGGTTGGTGGGGTCTTCAAGCATGCGCTTATAATAAGACATCTTTTCGTAAGCCTTGGTGAATGTGACCTGTTTGGAAAGCTCAGGCACGACCTGCTCCCATCCCTCATGGTTTTGTGCCTCAAAGACGCCGGCGTCTTCGTACAGCGCATAAAATGTTTCACCCATGAGCTGCTTGCCGCGTTCCAACAAGCCGTATGCTCGGCAATAGATTTCGATCAGCGCGTCGATCCATATTTGCGGCATGACACCCCTTGGCACCTTGCACGGATTGAGCTTGAGCGGGTGAAAATTGGGATTGGCCATGCTGAAGAACCGGAAACGCTCCGGCTCCACAAACCGGGCCAGCGCCCGCCAGTCCTTTTTGGGATCCATGCAGACGATGCGCAGCCGCTTGCCCGTCCTGCTTCGACGTACTCTGGAGAGTTCGGCCACAAAGCGCATGGCCGCCACAGTCTTGCCGGAACGGGATGCCCCAGTAAAAAATCCGTGCATCAGCTCGACTTCGGATATGCGGTAGTCGTAAGGGGTCTGGTATCCGTTTTTGAAGGAATAGCGCTCCGCTGACAATACGCTGCCCATGTAGATTTCTCCCTTGAGCATGGACGGTACCGCGAACTTTGGCACATCATCCGTTTCAGCAAAAATGCCACCTTCCGATACGCGCGGCAGATGAGTATACGCCACAAATTCTTTGGGAAGCAATACGGTCGCGTATCTGTATTCCTGTACGCCGGCTACGTTTTCCCTTGTAACATCGGTGGAGAATGCGGAGAAGTGGTACAGCAGATGCCTCTGTTCCTCCTCGGAAAGATTTAATACCTGCAGAGGGTTTGTCATGGCAAGCTCGTTTTGCCAGGTGGATTTTGCAAGCGCCATTGCAGTCGAAAGGGCATCCATATTGTCGCAGGCGATATAAACGTAGGTGTAAAATGCGCCGCTGCCCCGCAGGGCGGATTTGATTCGTTCATTTTGAAATTCCAGCAGCTCCAGAATATCCTTGACCTGCTGGTCCAGCCACTGGTAGCTCTTGTTATACCCGATACTGGGCCCAAGACCCATGCTGCCACTGGAACCGGTGGATATGGTGCCGGATGTTCCGCTGGATTGGCTTGTGCTTTGGGATGTACCGGTACTGGAGGAATGGCCGGAACTGACATTGGTACTCTGAGTGCTGCCGCGGGAGGTCCCGCTGCTGTAGCTTTGCGTTACCGATTCGGACTGCGTCTTGCCGATGCTCTGGCCCCTTGAAAACCCGTCGCTGACCGACGAACTCTGGCTAAAGCTGTTAGACGCCGATGTTGTGGAGCTGGTACCGTTGGATTGATTGATACCATTGCTGATGCTTGTACCGGCAGAGTCGCTTAAGGAGGTACCGCTTGATTTACTGGTCCCGGTTCCGGTACTCTGGCTCTGGTTCCAGCCATCGTTTACGCTGTTGCCGATGCTTTGGGAGGAGCTGGTTGATTCCGATACGCCGAAGCTCTCAGATAGGCTTTGGCCATTGGAGACACCAAGAGAATTGCTGGTGCCCCAGCTTTCGCTCGCGCTGCCGTTGACGCTGCTTCCCCAATTCTGGCTGGTACTTCCGTTTACAGAATCGCTCCAATTTGAGCTTGTTGAACCGCTGGTGCCGCTGCTCCAGTTATTGCCCCATCCGTTCGAAGATGATGTCCCCCAGTTTTCGCTGGAACCGGAAGATGAGGATTGGTTACTGCCAGAGGAATTAGACTGGCTTGTGCCACTGGATGTTCCCTGGCTGGTGGATGTCCCGGAGGTTTGGGATGAATTCGATGACGCCGACGCGCTGCTGGAGCTGGAAGAACCATATCCAGTACTGGCCGACTCGGATCCGCTGATGCTTCCACCTATACCAAAAGCTCCAGCATTCACGCTTCCGCCCGTGGTGGTGGTCCCGCTCGCGTTTTCGCTGACGCTTTCCGAGGTGCCGACGCTATGGGAAGTACCGCTGGACTGGGACGAGGAAGTGCCGGTGGAGTTGGATGAGGATTGGTTGCTGCCTGTAGAGGATCCCGTACTGGTTCCAGACGAAGTGCTGTTGTTGATTCCGCTGCTGTGGCTTGAACCGGTGGATCCGCTGACGGAATTTCCTGTGCTGTTGCTCCAGCCGGAAGAAGTCGAACCGCCCTGGCTGCTGCTCCAACCCTGGCTGGAAGAACCGCCTTCGCTGACGCTCCAGCCATTGCTGACGCCGGTGCTGTGGCTTGCGCCGGTGGATTGATTGTTGCCCCAGCTTTCACTCTGGCTGGTGGAATGGCTCTGTCCGAAGCTCTTTCCAATACTCTCTCCGACGCTGCTCCCCTCACTGTGGCTGATGCCGTTGCTTTGAGATTGATTAGCGCTGCTGCCAAAGTTTTCACTTTGCCCGGTGGAATGTGATTGACTGCTGCCTTCATTGTAGCTGGTCCCGAAGCTGGAGCTAACCCCTTCGCTGCTTCCGATGGATTGACCAATGGAGGTGCCCTGACTGACGGTATGGCTCTGACTGACAGAATCGGTAACCGAAGTACCGATGGACCGCCCGAAGCTCTGGCCAAAGGTTTCCGAGATGGATTGGCTGACCGATTGCCCGTATCCCTGGGAGAAGCTCTCGCCCTGGCTGTAGCTGACGCTGTCAGCATCGGTATATGCCTGGCTCCATCCCTGGGAGGTAGACGCGTTGGCCATATACATCATGGGCATGGAAAGGTTCATGCTCACGCTCTTTGTACCTTGCAGCTGGCTGTTCCAGTCCGTCATATCCTCCTGCGTGCGCCGGCTCCATGCTTTTAACGTACTCATATATACCGGAGAGGAAAGCACCTGGATTACATATTCGTAATCGACCATGCCGGTGATGATTTCCTCCAGCGTGCCGTGTGATTTTGGATTTACATTGGAGCCGCCCATGCCCTTGTTCCCAGCGTCTTCCCCTTCCTTACTTGCTGTAGGAATTCCCCGGACCGCCGTTATGTAATCCATTGAATAAATCTTTTCCCGCAGCCACTCGCTTTCCTGGGCAACAAGATTCTTCATATGGAGAACGCGGTAGGTTCCCTGTAACATCCCGATCAGTCCGGCAAAATTGGCGGATGCCTTACGCTTTGCGTCTTCGATATTGGACGCTACGCCCTGGACGCCGTAAAGATATAAAAGTCCCAAGGGAACCGGCTCAATGATATTCGCGATCACCACGACCAGGTTGTAGCCCTGCTCATGCACGCCGGATAAGACCTGAGAATGCATATCCATCAAGGAAGTGCTCTGCTTGGCGTCTTTCGGCAGCCGCAGGACTCGGGCAAACTTCAGCGCCTTGAACACACGGGATGATTCGCCTGTTTCAGGATCAACAACGGCGATCTCATAACACAGGTATTCCAGCGGCCGTTCGTTTTCGCTTACGCCTGCGTCCTCCTCGTATTCCGCCCAGGAATCGATCAGCCTGAAATCGTCTACCGGCGCGTTGGCCCTTGACGAACGCAGGATGCGCCGGATATCATAGGGGGTAAGTTTCACTGATAAGACCTCCTTTCACGAGATTCGTCATGTTTACTGCCGCCTGTAGTCGTTGTGTCCCTGGCCATTGTCGCGGATTCCGCGCAGCTGATCCATGAACTTCTGTTTGGACATTCGCTTTCGGAACATGATGAGTTTTTTCCCCTGCATCCCCAAAAAGCCCACCGGCACCATAACGGCGGTGATCCATAGAAAGGTCTGCAGGAAGCCTATGATGGTGTTCCCGGAGCTCATTGGCATCGCCTGATTGTAGGTGGCCATGAGCTGTTCGCTGGATACTCCGGATACGAGGCCAATCAGCAGCCTTAACCCGTACATGGCCGCCAGATACCCAAGGACAGCCATATGCGTTTCATTGCAGATGCTTTCACGCTGGGATGGGATCATAAAGGCCACAAGAGCGCCAAAAATCCACATGCCTCCCGCCATCGGAGCGAGCAGGTTTGTCCCGAAGGCGCCAAACAAGGACACTATGAACATGGAGATCAGGAAAACCCCGGCGGGAACACCAATGGCCTTGATGTATGAAAACAATTCCCGGCCGCTCATCCCCTGTTTGTAGGTTATTTGCACATTGCCGTTTTCTTTCACAGCATTTTCCTCCTTTACCAAGTATGATGCTAATATGTAAGAAATGGACTCGCTAAAAAAACGGTAATTTTTAAACCGGTTTGGTTTGCCTGAAAAAACGGACGGAGTGGCAATCTTGATGTTGTAACTGGATAACGCTTTATTAATACAAAAGAACCCCATTTCCGTTCTGAAAATGAGGGTTCCTTTTTACAGGCTGAACGAGCGTTGTTTCAGTGCTCCATTCATATTTTGAGTTATTGCTTGTTAATATCTCGTTATGTAGACACTCCACAAGCTAAAGTCAGGGGATTCTTATGTCATGCACAGGATCGTCTCACTCGACCAGGGC
>Ga0153945_1000413_pt1 | contig 13178 bp, 12 predicted proteins | sample TSNJ029MetaG_FD_104720 | JGI IMG/M metagenome (GOLD analysis project Ga0153945, IMG submission 104720) | Attine ant fungus gardens microbial communities from New Jersey, USA - TSNJ029 MetaG | ecosystem: Host-associated > Fungi > Mycelium > Unclassified | place: USA: New Jersey, Wharton State...
AATGACCTTTATACAGGAAACTGGATGAATTGTCAATATATGTGTTTGCCATAGCAAACTCCAGAGTAGCCCTGATCCTGTTGGCGGCACCATAGCCACGATCGGCAACGGTTTATATTTCCATAAGAAGGGACGATATTATGATGGAAGCCTTGGTTATTCGCTGTTCCTTAAAAACTTACTTCACGATTCACTTTCAGCAACAATATCTTCTAAAACAGCGATAAGGTCACCCATGGTGTTTATTTGTATATTCCTATTCATAATTGCATTTCTTAATTCAATTGAAAGAGACTCAAATTTCTCCTTCAAAGCAGGATTCACATATGACATATAATCACCTCAAATATAGGATGCCTCAATAATGATATAAGTATGTGCAAATTTTATGAAGGCCACCTCATATATCTAAAGAGTATGGAAACCATAAAATAACCAAATGAGAGCATGGGCGGGTAAAGATGCCGCATGAAAGAAAACAGCTTTTTCTTATATTCGGCAATGCAGTCAGCTTTGTAGGCTTCGTAAGAATGAGTTTGAAATTCTATAGTTTAGCGAAAGTAACTGGACAGCGCTATTATTATCATTGTTAAGTCATTATTGGACACAATTGGACACGAATGATTTTTGACATAAAAGAAAAAATCCCCAAACCGCATGGTTGAAGGGATTTGTGGCTGGGCTGGCAGGATTCGAACCTGCGGGATGACGGAGTCAAAGTCCGTTGCCTTACCGCTTGGCGACAGCCCAATATCAACATCAATATCAGGTTAAAATCACTGCCGCAGGAATATCTGCGGCAGGATTTCTTATAAAGTTGGGGTGGGTAATGGGAATTGAACCCACGACCTCCAGAGCCACAATCTGGCGCTCTAGCCAACTGAGCTATACCCACCATGGATCAAAAATGGCGCGCCTGGAGAGACTCGAACTCCCGGCCCACTGCTTAGAAGGCAGTTGCTCTATCCTGCTGAGCTACAGGCGCAAGGTTATAAATTTTTCCAAGGCACATAAAAAATGGAGCGGGTGATGGGAATCGAACCCACATAGCCAGCTTGGAAGGCTGGAATTCTACCACTGAACTACACCCGCACATTTGTGACGAAATACATTCTACCATACCCTCCCATAATCGTCAAGGTCTTTTTTATAAATCCGCAGGGCGTTGCGCGGGGCGTGCGCGGTCAGGTAAGATTCTTTGAATCTTTAAAATAAACTTTAATGAATAAATATTTTAAGTGACGGGCATACTGGAGGTGACAGACTATGATATAAGGACGGATACATACATGAAACAGTCAAACAAGCTTCAAATATTCTTAATGGTCTCCCTTACAGCTATTATTTTGTTCTGCACCTTTCTCTCCCTCTCATCTTCCCTGGGGCAAATTCGGGAAAAGGTACTTCGGCTTCACGTCATTGCAAACTCCGATTCAGATGAGGATCAGGCTATAAAGCTGGTCATCCGGGACCGCATTTTAGAATATGGAGGGGAGCTCTTCTACAATACCGATCTTTCCAATGATAAAATCTCCGCCAAGAACTCCATTACCCAAAATCTCCCCCTCATCAGGGAAATCGCGCGGCAGGTTGCGGATGAATATGGCAAGGAATATGACATTCAGGTAGGCGTTGAGCACAAGTACTTCGGTACTAGGCAATATGAGGAGGTGACTCTGCCGGCGGGATATTACGACGCCTTGGTCGTTGAGATCGGTGAAGCCGAGGGCGCCAACTGGTGGTGCGTAATGTTTCCGCCTATGTGCGTACCGGCCGCAACGGAAACCCAGGAGCTGGAGCAGGTCATGGACGACGGCGAACTCCATATTTTGACCGATGAAGTGGACTATCAAGTTAAATTTGCAATTGTTGAATTTTTTGAAGGACTTGGAAAATAATAGTGGACTGCTGTAAGGATATTAGGGAATAAGCTGTAAATAATATATGATGACTTACAGTTTTAACACCTTTGTTTATAATCTTAAATCTATGGCTTGCTGTTATAAGCAGGAAAGGATGAACTTATAATGTTAGATAGAATTGCGCTTATAATTGTAATTATCGGCGCCATCAACTGGGGCAGCATCGGCCTGTTTGGGCTGGACCTGGTGGCCGCTATCTTTGGCGGACAGGCTGCTATGATGAGCAGGGTAATTTATACAATTGTAGGTATCGCAGGTGTATGGTGCGTTTCCCTGTTGTTTAAGGAGAGAGACGCTGTAGACCGGATAGACTAAGTAAGAAGCCGCCTCATTGTAGAGGCGGCTTCTTGTTTAAGGGCGGGAAGCCGTTGTTTCCCAGGCCTCCAGGTAGATTTAGCGTTAATGCTATTATTGTGTCTGACCGCATTGTTCCTATACTGCCATATAAGTAAATTACTGTGTAAAATATAGGATAATGGCAGTGGCGGTTACCTGTGGGCCAACAGCGGATAAACGCTTGTCGGAAATTGTTGACTTTCGAAATAAGATGCGATAGACTGGCATTACTGCAAAATGGGAATATGACATAAATAAAAATAGAAAGGCTCGGTGTAAAAAGCGTATTAGGGTAATTTGAAAAAAGAGGAAGAAAGGAAGTCCCGTTAAAAAAATGAGGCGCATAAACACAACTATAATAGAAAACTACAGAAAGATACTACTGACTCTATTCATCATTGTGACATCATTTTTGACAGCGGTGCAATTGACCGTATCAGCACAGGGAGAACAGTTACTTGACCTATCCAATGGGAGCATCGTGATTACGAGCACGGGTTACAGCCAAGGCGGTTCCGCGATAACGGCCCATACCGGCGGATATATCATAACAGGCAGTACGGGGGCTCATACCGTTCAGATCCAATCGGGCGCCCATAACATTATATTGGATAACATAAACCTTGCGATTCCCGCGTCAACAGCGACAAGCGCCACTGCGGCCGACACGGTTTGCGCCTTTTCGGTTGCCGGGAACGCTGATGTGACGGTAACGCTGCGCGGCGGGAATACTGTTGCGTCCGCGGCAGGATACGCGGGAATATATGTCGCTGAGGGAGCCCGCCTTACGATAGTGGGCGATGGCAGCCTGACCGCTCAAGGGGGAGCCGGCCGCCCATCATCGACAGGCACGCCAAGCTATGGAGGCGGCGCAGGGATCGGCGGGAACGGTTATGAGAGCAGCAGCCGTTTTGGAACCGTGGTGATTGATGCCGGGAACGTCACCGCGACCGGGGGAGTGACGTCAAAGAGTGTTAATTACGGTGCGGGCGCGGGCATCGGTTCGGGCGGGTCGACCGATAATCCCGGCCCAGCGTATCCATCCCCGGATGGGACTATCCTTATCAACGGGGGCATGGTAAACGCTTATGGCGGGGCCTGTGTAAATACGTCCGATTCTTGTGGCGGCGCAGGCCTTGGATCAGGCGGCTGCAATGGAGAGATGAACTCCTACATTTCAATCTCGATTCATGGCGGCACTGTGAATGCCCACGGCAGCAACGACGGTGCGGGGATCGGCGGCGGCGCCAACTGCCACAGCAGCGGGGCCATCCTTATTGACGGAGGAATGATCGCGGCCTATGGCGGAGACGAGGGAGACGGCTCCACATGGGGCGGCGCGGGCATCGGCGGCGGAGATATGGGATGGGCGCGCGCCATTTCCATCGGCGGCAGCGCCAAAGTGTCCGCCTATGGGGGCGGCGCGGCGGCTGGCATAGGCGGCGGCAATTGCGGCGGCATATGGGATCTCGACAGCGATGTGGTCGGGGAAATTACCCTATATGGCAACGCCGTTGTGACCGCCGTTGGCGGCAGTTCCGGTACGACACGGGGAGGCGCGGGCATCGGTGCGGGCCGCACTATGTATCCATCCCTTCCTTGTAATAGCGGTGCCGTTACCATTAAGGACGACGCCAATGTGACCGCTTATGCCGGAATAGGCGCTCAGGCGGTGGGTGTTGGGTCAGGGTATGATTACAGCGCCGCGTCTCCAGGTGAAGACCTGTTGATTATTGAGGATAGGATAAACCTGAGGCTGTTTAATCAAGATGCCGCGCGGGCGGCTTATCCTCCTACGGTCCAAGGCGGTATAGCCCCGTCTCTCATTGCGTTTACTCTGAGCGAAAGCGGCCAGGGTTCTTTCCCCGGGACCGCGGCAAGCACGGATGTAACAAGAGGAGCGAACAGCCTAACATGGGAGTACAGCGGCACTTCAGGGGCGTATACCTTAACGCTGTTTGACAACGGCAGCCCAATCGGCGATTTCCAGTCCGCCCACGTGGCCTTCGGTAACTGGGCGGTATTGAGCTCCCCTGTACCAAGCCAGGCGGCCTATACGGTGGAGTACTATTATAATAACAGTATAGATCCAAATGAAACCGTCACCGGCACGGAGGACGTAGGCGTTACGATAAACGATTATCCTCCAAAACCGCGCGTCGGTTATACGCTGGACCGCACTGAGAACCTGCCGCTCACCATCTCAAACAACCCGGCGGATAATATCATAAAAGTATATTATGTACTGTCATTGTCGTCATCATCCCAGCCTGAGACCTCCTCCACGGAAGTGTCCGAAACGTCATCGGCTCCCCCGGAGGTATCTGAAGTGCCGGTAAATCCTCCGGTGACATCTGAAGCGAGTTCGGCGCCCCCGGCGGCATCTGAGGGTCAGTCCACTTCGCCGAAGAAACCCCTTAATGAAAACCCAAATACAGGGGGCGGAGCCTTGAGATAGGCCGAAATGAATAAATAAAAGCGGAAAGCCAGAGCTTTCCGCTTTTATATTATTTACCGCTTTATATCTTTTCCCCTAGCAACATAGGTGGTATGGAGAATTTCATGGGCCTTGTGGCTGCCGGGTTTCTCCAGCATTTCATCGTAGACCTTCTCCACCAAGGGGTTTTTGTGGGATTTCCGCAAAGGCAGGTTCTCATCCTCTGTATAGAGGCCCTTGGCCCGGACGGATTTTAGATCCACCGTATTTCGGATATCGGAGTGCTGGCGGGGCTGGCCGCCGCCATTGACACAACCGCCGGGGCAAGCCATGACTTCGATAAAGTCGAAGTGCTCTCCGGCCTTTACGCGGTCCAGGATGGCCGCGGCGTTCTTGGTGCCGCTGACTACAGCCACCCGGATGGTGATATCGCCAATGGTATAGGTGGCCTCCTTAACCCCGTCGGCGCCGCGGATTTCCTCATAGCCAAATTCATTGATATCTTTGCCGGTGATCCAATCGGCTGCGGTGCGGAGGGCCGCCTCCATAACGCCGCCGGTAGCGCCGAAAATGGCGGCCGCGCCGGTAGATTCGCCCATGGCGGGATCGAAATCTTCATCAGGCAGATTCACAAAGTCAATGTGGGCCCTCTTGAGCATAGCCGCCAGCTCACGGGTGGTCAACACCACATCCACGTCGCTGTAGCCGGAGGCGCTTTCATCCTCCCGGGTTACCTCAAATTTCTTGGCGGTACAGGGCATGACGGAGATGGACACAATATCCTTGGGGTCTATATTATTCTTCTGGGCATACCAGGTTTTGAGCAAAGCGCCGGTCATCTGCTGGGGGGATTTGCAGGAGCTCAGATTCGGGAGAAATTCCGGATAGAAGTGCTCGCAGTACTTGACCCAGCCGGGGGAACAGGAGGTGATCATGGGCAGAGTGCCGCCGCCGGTGAAGCGCTCGACAAACTCATTGGCCTCCTCCATAATGGTCATGTCCGCGCCAAAATCGGTGTCAAATACCTTGGCAAAGCCCAAACGGCGCAGGCCGGCCACCATCTTACCCTTTACATTGGTTCCGACGGACATGCCAAAGGCCTCGCCCAGGGTTACACGGACGGCGGGGGCTGTCTGTACCACTACATGCTTCTGGGGATCGCTGAGGGCCTCCCATACCTTATCGGTATCATCCCTCTCGCGCAGGGCGCCGGTGGGGCAAGCCACCACGCACTGGCCGCAGCCAATGCAGGGGGTGTCATTCAGCCCCTTTTCAAAGGCGCATCCAATATTGGTGTCAAAGCCACGGGCATTGGTGCCGATGACGCTGACGTTTTGATTGCTGCACGCAGCCACGCAGCGGCGGCAGACGATACACTTATTGTTATCCCTGACCAGCCACTTGGTGGTGGTGTCCTTGGGTACAAGCTCCTCAATGCTGCCGAAAGCGCTGTCATCCTCAATGCCGTATTCCTGGGAGAGGCTTTGAAGCTCACAGCTGCCGCTGCGCTCACAGGACAAGCAGCGGCGGTCGTGGCAGGAGAGGAGCAACTCCAAGGTGGCTTTTCTGGACTGGCGCACACGGGGGGTGTTAGTATAAACCTCCAGGCCCTCGGACACAGGCAGCACACAGGATGCCACCAAGCTGCGGCCCCCCTTGGTCTCCACCACGCAGATGCGGCAGGCGCCAATCTCGTTGATGTCCTTCAAGTAGCACAGGGTGGGGATATAGATATGGGCCTGTCTGGCGGCCTCGAGCACAGTCAAATTGTCCGGCACAGTCAAGGGCATGCCGTTAATTGTAATATTGACAGTTTTTACAGCCGTCGCTGTAGTTGTATTCGCCATAGCTAGCACACTCCTCTCTTATTCTCTAATAATAGCGCCAAACTTACATTTTTCCATGCAGGCGCCACATTTTACGCATTTGGCGGGATCAATTACATGGGCTTCCTTCACCTTGCCGGTGATGGCGTCGGTGGGACAGACGCGGGCGCAAAGGGTGCAGCCCTTGCACCGGTCGGCCACAATCTTATATTGAAGCAGGTCTTTACATACGCTGGAGGGACATTTTTTGTCCTTCACATGGGCGATGTACTCATCCTCGAAGAAGTTGAGCGTGGATAATACAGGGTTGGGAGCGGTCTGGCCCAGAGCGCAGAGGGAGGAATCCTTGATGTGCTCGGACAGGCGCCTGATGGCGTCGATGTCCTCCATGGTGCCGTTGCCGGAGGTGATCTTGTCCAGCAGCTCCAGCAGCCGCTTGGTGCCGACCCGGCAGGGGACGCACTTGCCACAGGACTCGTCCACGGTGAATTCCAAAAAGAACTTGGCGATATCCACCATGCAGTCGTCCTCATCCATAACGATCATACCGCCGGAACCCATCATGGCCCCGATGGAGATCAGGCTGTCGTAGTCAATGGCAATGTCCAGGTGCTCGGCCGGAACGCAGCCGCCGGAAGGGCCGCCCATCTGGGCCGCCTTGAACTTCTTGCCGCCGGGGATGCCGCCGCCGATGTCCTCAATAATCTCCCGCAGGGTTGTGCCCATAGGAACCTCCACCAGGCCGGTGTGTTGAATCTTGCCGCCCAAAGCGAAAACCTTAGTGCCTTTGGAGCCCTGGGTGCCAATTTCGCTGAACCAATCAGATCCTTTAAGAATGATCACAGGGATATTGGCATAGGTCTCGACATTGTTGAGGATGGTGGGTTTGCCAAAGAGTCCCTTGAGCGCCGGATACGGCGGACGGGGACGGGGTTCGCCGCGCTTGCCCTCAATGGAGATCATCAAAGCGGTTTCCTCGCCGCAGACAAAGGCGCCTGCGCCCAGGCGGACCTCCAGGTCAAAGTCAAAGCCGGTTTCAAAAATATTTTTGCCCAGGAAGCCGTATTCGCGGGCTTGCGTCAGAGCGATCTGGAGACGGGCCACCGCGATGGGGTACTCGGCGCGGACGTATATGTACCCCTGGGACGCGCCGATGGCGTATCCGGCAATAGCCATAGCCTCAATCAGTGAGTGGGGGTCGCCCTCCAATACGGACCTGTCCATAAACGCGCCGGGGTCGCCTTCGTCAGCGTTGCAGCAAACATACTTCTGATCCGCCGCATTGGCGGCCGCCAGGCTCCATTTCAGGCCGGTGGGGAAACCGCCGCCGCCGCGGCCGCGCAGGCCGGAGGCCTTGACGGTGCCGCAGACCTCTTCCGGGGTCATTTCAGTGAGCACCTTTGCCAGAGCGGCGTAGCCGTCATAGGCGATATACTCCTCTATGTTTTCAGGATTGATGACGCCGCAGTTGCGCAGCGCGATCCTCATTTGCTTCTCATAGAAAGGCGTGTCGTTGAGGTTGGTGATGGTGGAGCCGTCGTCTGTCTCGTCGTAGAGCAGGCGGCTGACCACACGGCCTTTAAGCAGATGCTCCTCAACAATTTCAGGCACATCGTCCGGCTTTACCAGGCGGTAGAACATGCCTTCCGGGTAGATAATCATGATGGGACCCTGGGCGCAAAGGCCGAAGCAGCCGGTGCGCACAATATTGACCTCATCCTGCAGGTCGTGTTTTTTTATTTCGGTTTGCAGCAGGCTGATAATCTCCTCAGAGTGAGAAGAGGTACAGCCGGTACCGCCGCAAACCAATACTTGTGAACGATACATCAGCAAACAGCCTCCTTAATCTTTTTTATGTGCGCCGATGGTGTACTCCACCACTGGGCGTCCCTGTTGCAGGTGCTCCCGGATAATCCGGCCCACCTTGTCGGGTGACATTTTCACGTAAGTGATTTTGTCGCCGCCGGGCTGGAATACCTCCACAACCGGCTCATACTCGCAGATGCCGATACATCCGGTCTGGGTCACAGTTACATTGGACAGGTCCGCCTTGGCCACATCCTCCACAAACTGGCTCAGGACAGGGCGGGCTCCGGCAGCGATGCCGCAGGTAGCCATACCCACCACCACGCGGATCTGATCGGGATTTTCATTGCGCATGTTAATATCTTTTCTGGCCTTGTCACGAATGGCCTTCAATTCTTCTAAACTTTTCATCAGTTAGTTTCACCCCCGTAAAGTAATGCTGTCTGTTCCTTTAAATAATCCTTTATCCAAAGGGAAACATCAGGCGTGTCCAGGGCGACGTCCCCGCCCAAGATCTCCCGCAGCTCCCTTGTATCCAGCGTCAATTCCCCCTCATCCCGCCGATGGGTGTAGACCACATCCATATTGGGATTGCAGCTGATCAAAAGGCCCACTGTCTCCACCATGTCCCCTATGGGGGTGAAGTCCACGCTGTCGGTTTTAAAGACAGCGGTGATGCTGGTGCCCTTTCCCAGCTGGGAATCGATGAAAAAGCTTCCGCCGGTTTGCTCACAGGCCATTTTAAACAGCGGCACCCCCAGCCCCACCTTTCGTGTGGTCCGCTTGGTATAAAAGGGGTTGGTGACGCTTTTTAACGCGTCCTCATCCATGCCGCTGCCGTTATCTTTAATGGTGATGGAAAGGATATGCTCAGCCGTGTTTTCGCACAGGCCGATCTCCAAAAGGCTGGCCCCGGCCACAATGGAGTTTTGAGCGATGTCCATCACGTTTAGTGACAGCTCCCGCAAGGTTACTCAGCGTCCAGGTAGTTTTTCAAAATACCGTCCACATCATCCACAGTCAAGCGGCCATAAACGTCTTCATTGACAGTGAGAACCGGGGCAAGTCCGCAGGCGCCTATACAGCGGCAAGCGGTGAGGGAAAACTTCCCGTCCGCGCTGGTTTCCTCAGCGGCAATGCCTAGCTTTTGGGATATCCTATCCAAAATATTTCCCGAACCCTTGACGTAACAGGCAGTTCCAAGGCAAACGGAGATGTTGTACTTGCCCTTAGGGGATAGGGAAAACTGGGAATAGAATGTGGCGATGCCGTAGATTTCCTCAATGGACACGTCCAATTCATTCGCGATTAGTTCCTGCACCTCCAGGGGCAGATAGCCATAAATGCTCTGCGCCTCGTGAAGAACCGGCATGACAGCACCCTTTTCGCCCTTGTGGGCCTCGATGACTTCCATCAATTTTTCATGCTGTTCCTTTGTGTCCTTAAAAGGAATGGTACTGATGGTTTTTTTCATAGCTGATTTCAAACTCCTTTCGGTTACATAACCAGTCAAAACGCAATGAATCGGAGCAAATCCAAACCAACGCGTCCCGTTATGCTTTTGTGCAGACAGGGCTGACTCCAAAACGGTTACTGTTTCAAGGCCCCCGCCATATGTACGCTGGAGAATGAAACAATCCGGCCCTTTCTGTGATTTGCCGCTTATTTAATTTGATTCGGTTAAGAGCATAACCTACTGCAATTAAGCGCTGTGTCCGAACAAGTTAAGTACTTAATTTTGTTTCAGATGGAAGCAGGAAGTTATGGGACATTAACTACTAAATCTGGAACAAGTTAAGTTTTTAACAAATGTTCTACATGATTATAACACAGGACCCTTCAAAAAGTCCAGATGAAAACAGCTACATATTCTGGATTTCTCAACAATTTTAACCGTTGATGCATATTAAATTTGTTTCATTTGGCTAACTTTTCTAAACTTAGCCAATTTGGCAGTAAAGTGTGCATGCTCTACATATAAAATCCAGCAAAAATTTTGTACAACCAATCCAGATTGACCTGCTACATGCAAAAGCTGGCGCATTTTTTTGCTGCGATTTTTATACGAAAAGATGCTGTTTTTTACCCGGAGGCACATTTACAACCTTTCAATCCATGTTATAATGAATTTATTAGTACCATCCGAGGCTCAGACTGTGGGACGTATGCTCTGGGCGCAGGAGAGGTGCAGAGGCCTTTGATACCAAAAGGGGGAATTTTGAGATGACCATCCACGAGGTGATCGACGCTTTAGAAGCTAATGTGGTCACGGAGGGAGATTTAGGCCAAACGATATTGACCGCCTGCGGCAGTGACATGATGAGCGATGTGTTGGCTTTTGTCAAGGACCAGAGCATGCTGCTCACCGGCCTTGTCAATCCCCAGGTGATCCGCACTGCGGAGATGCTGGATATGCGCTGTGTGGTTTTTGTGCGCGGCAAGGAACCTACCGAGGCCATGGTCCAACTGGCCCAGGAGAGGGATATGACCCTGCTGACCACCCGCTACCGCATGTTTACCGCTTGCGGACGGCTTTATGCCCGCGGCCTGGGGGGAGGCTGTGACGAGATATGACCATAAAAAAACGATATGAAGTTAGCGGTGATGACTTCACCCACGCGGGGGAGGCCTCCGGCCAGGTCAAACGCACCTTGCGGCAGTTGGGCTACGATGCCGACGCAGTCCGGAGGGCCTCCATCGCTATGTATGAGGGGGAGATCAACATGGTGATCCATGCCGACGGCGGCTACGCCGAGGTGGAGATTTCCCCCGCGCAGATCGACATATTGCTGGCGGATTCCGGCCCTGGCATCCCCAATGTGGAGCAGGCTATGCAAGAGGGCTTTTCAACCGCCCCTGAGGATGTGCGCTCATTGGGCTTCGGCGCGGGCATGGGCCTGCCCAACATCAAAAAATATACCGATGAAATGCGGATTGAGACGGAGCTTGGCGTGGGCACCAAGGTCTATATGACCATCCGCCCCGGCTCAAAAGCGGAATAAGCGGGACGGTTGCCTGTGAGAAAGGGGCGAATGCAGAGAATTTATATTTTGAGTTAAGAGGTGGATAAATGGACCTTGCACTTTATATATGCTGCTTTTTGCCGTTAATCATCCTTTTATTTTCCAATGAAAGATCTCAAAAATTAGCAGTTATGAGAATAAAACTTAAAAAGAAGAAAGGTAGGAGCCAAACGGAAATGGGTGAGTTAATTAAGAGGTATATAGGCAAGGAATGCTTAATTTACACGGCGAACTCCCAAAACTCTCAAATTATAGGCGTAATAGATGCTTTGGAAAATGGCTGGATTTCGGTAAAAACGAAAACAGGTTCTGACATAATCAATATAGATTATATAAGCCATATCCGTGAATATCCTAAAAATAAAAAGGGTAAAAATGCCGCCTTGGTTTTGGACTAAATGTTGCGCACTTAGTAAATATTTTTAGCATTCGCCTCAGCTCTACGATTATGTAAATTATTGGGCAACCGCAGGTTGTTCCCATAGGATTCATTATCCCCATTGGAAGTGATGATTTTGACCAAAGATTTCCACAGTGTGACCTTAAAAAAGGATCTGTGTACGGGCTGCACCAACTGTATCAAGCGGTGTCCCACCCAGGCCATCCGGATTCGGGAGGGTAAGGCCCGGATCAAGGACGCTCTCTGCATCGACTGCGGGGAGTGTATCCGGGTATGCCCCAACCACGCGAAAAGGGCCAAAAGCGATAAGCTGGAGGAACTCCAGCGGTTTTCCTATACCATCGCCCTGCCCGCTCCGTCGCTATACGGCCAGGTCAAGCACCTCCACGACATCGACTACATCCTCACCGGCTTGAAACGGCTGGGCTTTGACCATGTCTTTGAGGTGGCGGCCGGGGCGGAGCTGGTCAGCGACGCCACCCGGAAGCTGATGGGCCAGGGCAAGCTGGAAACTCCGGTAATTAGCTCCGCCTGCCCGGCGGTGGTGCGGCTGATCAAGGTCCGCTTCCCCAATTTATGTGACCATGTGCTTCCTCTCCGGGCCCCCATGGAGGTTGCCGCCCGGATTGCCAGGGAGGAGGCCATTCATGCCCGGGGGCTTTCCGACAAGGACATTGGTGTATTCTTCATCACCCCCTGTCCCGCCAAGGTGACCGAAATCCGCTCCCCCATCGCCAATGACCGCTCCTGGGTGGATGGGGCCATCGCCATCAGCGAAATTTACCCTGCCCTGGTGGAGCAGATGAATAGGATTGAAACGCCGGAACCTCTGTCGGGCAGCGGCCTTATTGGGGTCAGTTGGGCGAAAAGCGGCGGCGAGGCGTCGGCTTTAATTAAAGAAAAGTACCTTGCGGCGGACGGGATTGAAAATGTGATCTCGGTATTGGAGGAATTGGAGGACGACCGGCTGAAGGAGCTGGACTTTATCGAGCTTAACGCCTGCAGCGGCGGATGTGTGGGCGGCGTACTGACGGTGGAAAATCCCTATGTGGCCCAGGCCAGGGTCAACCATCTCCGCAAGTACCTGCCGGTGTCCACCAACCATCTGAACCCATCCGCGCCCGCCCAAAGCTTGGAGGATATGTTCTGTGACAACCCGGTGGAATACACCCCTGTCTTCCCTTTGTCGGATAATCTGGAGAAGGCGATGGAGATGATGGATGAGGTGGACAAAATGTGCGCCTTGCTGCCCGGATTGGACTGCGGCTCCTGCGGAGCTCCATTCTGTAAGGCTTTAGCGGAGGATATCGTCCGGGGCGAGGCCCAATCCAGCGACTGCGTATTCTTCATGGTGGAGCGCATCCGCAACAGCATGGAGCGGATCACGCCGGACATGATGCGCTTTAAGGATAATTGGAGGAGGGGGTA
>Ga0153945_1000414_pt1 | contig 13177 bp, 9 predicted proteins | sample TSNJ029MetaG_FD_104720 | JGI IMG/M metagenome (GOLD analysis project Ga0153945, IMG submission 104720) | Attine ant fungus gardens microbial communities from New Jersey, USA - TSNJ029 MetaG | ecosystem: Host-associated > Fungi > Mycelium > Unclassified | place: USA: New Jersey, Wharton State...
AAGGTGAAATGGTCAAGATATATGTAGCGGGCGACGGTTTTTTATTTAATATGGTTCGGATTATGGTGGGTACCCTTCTGTGGATCAGCCAGGGCCGGCTCAAGCCTGATGCTATACCGGATATTCTGGCAGCCAGGGATAGAAGCCAGGCGGGAGTCACCGCGCCTGCCCACGGATTGTATTTGAACAAGGTGCTGTACTAGCTTTAATTGATAATTGATCATACATAGTGAATCGTGTGAATTAAGGGTAGGAAATTTATATTAATGGAGGAAAAAATTGTGAGCAAACCGGCATTCGTAACATTTCAGATACACCAAGACGAGTTTTCTTTTCTCGGCATTGAGAATGTCGTTACAGAATCCTCGGATTTTGGTTATTTTTGGGATCATTTTTTCAAAGCGGGCGGATATGATAAAATTAATCCGTATGCGATAGATCCCAAACCTATAAACATATGGTATACAAACAATGTAGGGGAAAAAATCTACTTTCAAGGGTTGATGGTTGGTAACGTAGACAAAGTACCCGAAGGCTATACATTGGCGAGATTTCCCGCGAGCGATTTTCTTGTCGTCACCCATGAATGGCTCCCCACAAATGACGAGGCCCTCAAATACGGAATAGATGCTGGCTGGAAATACGAAAAAACCGTACAAATACCGGACGGATATGTCAGATATGATGGGCCCGGCAGTCCGATAACTATAATCGAAAAAGAAAATGCGGATACTCCCGACGGCAGCAGATATGAGTTGTGGGTACCGATAAAAAAGGTTGATTAATTCGGTTATGATAAAACAAAGAAGCATTAGGATAACTTCCATTATTAAGCGTTTTCTGTGGCAACCGCTGATTTGCATAAATAGTTAAGAGATGAGTTTCTTTGAATATCTATTCATTTTATGAAAATACGGAGTGTTTCTACCTTCATTCTCAATTATCCATTCTCAATTTTCAATTATCTAATATGGTGGAAGGTGTATGCAGGTGGCAATCCATGATTTTGAAAAGGCACGGCGCAAAAGGGCCCGTAAACGGACGCTGAGACGTCTGACGGTTTTGGTGTGTATCTGTGCCCTGGTGCTGATCATTATTGGAATACAAGGGCTTTTGTCCAGTATCCCGATCATGGATATGATCCGCTCCACCGTTTCACTGACAGGAAAAACAGGTTCATACCCTATAGCTGTTCCGGACAGCACAATCTATGATGTGTACAGGCTTAAAAATAATGTTTTACTGAAGACCGACAGCGATTTATATATATATAATCGTGATGGCAAAGAGGTGCTGAGCGTATGGCATGGAATGAGTGATCCTGCTGTGGATGTAGCCGGCGATTATCTGCTGTATTATGTCGTGGGGGGTGACAAGGTCACTGTCCAGAGTATTTATGGATCCAGCAAGACCATTGAGGTGGACAATATGCTGTTGAAAGCCTATGCCAGCGAAAATGGCAATGTGCTGGTCTACTCCATGAGCAAAAATAATATCTACTACCTGGAAGCCTATAACAGCAAACAGGAGCGGATTTTTCATATGCGCATTCAGGAAAGTCATGTGCTCAATGTAAGTTTTACGCCCGACCAGCAGGGGGTGCTTGTCATATCCTTCCGGGCGGAGAATGGGGTAATGATCTCACGCCTTTCCCGGTACAATTTCAATCAAACCAGTGTAGGGGAGGGGGAGGATAAGTGGGTGTCTGTTGAACCGATCTTTCAGGTGGAGTTTGCGGATACATTTCTTCAGGCGGCCGCCTATCATGGAGATACCATCATTGCTGTAGCCGAGACACGGTGCCTGTTTCTCAACAATATAGGGGAAATTCAAAAGGAGTACCAATACGGCGGATTGCCCTTAGATAATTTTGATATAGAAACCCAGGATGGCGCTGTGCTGCTGTTTGCGGATTATGGGGCCAGCTTTACCTCATCCACCCTGGTTTCGCTGGACCGGCATGGAGATGTGCGGTATGCAAAGGCCTTTGACGGCCACGTGGATCCAATGTTTGTGACCAGCAGCGTTACATATACACTGGTAGATCGGGTGATAGAATGGTACAATATCTCCGGGGAATACCAGGGAAAATTAGAGCTGGAGGACAACGTCAGCGATTTTATAGTTATAGGCGGAAGCGCCTATTTGGTGGGGCCCAGACAACTGCAAAAGATGGAACTTAAAGGCGGATAAAGAATAGGCGGTGAATCTGATGGATCAACAAGTTGTAGCACTGATATTGGACGCAATTGTTATCGGCCTTTTAATCCTCTATATCCTGCGGGGCAGGCGAAAGGGATTCCTATCCTCTTTAGTAGAGCTGGTAGGCTCTATTGCAGCCTTAGTAATTGCGGGGTATGGGTCAAGCCTATTGGCAGAGTTCGTTTTTGACCGGTTTCTGAGAGATTCCCTCCTTGCCAGCATAGGGTCGGCGCTGGAGAATCAGGTTGGGATCAGCGACATTTCGGCTGTGTTGGCTGAAGCGCTTGCCCAAATGCCCGCTATCCTTTCTAACATACTGCAAGGACAACTGGGAGGCGCGTTGAGTGAGGATTTGCAGGGGTATTTGTTTGAGAGCTCCATGGCTTTTGCTACCGCGGTTGTGGAGACCACTGTCCGTCCCATCGTTGTGTCACTGTTGACCATGATACTGTTTCTGCTCCTCTTTGCCGCCCTCCGCTTTGTTGTCCGGTTGGTGGCAAAGGTCTTCAAGACGGTGACGGATATCCCAGTTGTGGGAGGAATCAACCGGTTTCTCGGGGGACTGATGGGGGCGGTCCAGGGTGTGGTAATTATATTGCTTCTTGTCTGTTTGTTGGCCGTATTTATTGCCATGACCTCTGGAGAAAATACGGTAATAGGACTAAATACGATTAACAAGACCTTGTTGCTTAGACATTTTTATCGATTGAATCCATTTTTGGCGTGATATTGTGGTTTAAAAAAAGAGGATAAAAGTTCTTTGCAACAAAACTGCAAATAACTGAGGGGTGTCTAGAGTGAGAAAAAAACAAATATTTACAATTCCCAATATTCTTTCCGCGGTTCGGATACTAATGATTCCCTTTATTATCTATACGTATTTGACAGCCCAGGAGTATAGTGACTATATTGTTTCGGGAATGTTAATTCTTTTATCCGGCCTGACGGATTGTATTGACGGATTTGTTGCGAGGAAATATAATATGATTACGGATTTGGGTAAAGTTCTGGATCCGTTGGCCGATAAGCTGACCCAGGTTTCTCTGGTTTTGTGTATCGCCATTAAGATTCCCCGGACAGTGATTATGTTTATTATCTTTTTCCTCAAGGAGCTGATGATGCTGATCGCAGGCATTATCCTAGTGAAAAAGGGGATTAAGCTGCCAGGGGCTAGGTGGTTTGGAAAGATCGCTACCATTGTTTTTTATGCGGTGATGGTGGTCATGGTCTTTTTACCCAATCCCGGGGATGCCATCGTCAATGGATTGGTGACAACCGCCCTGGTATTTATGATTTTTTCCTTTGTTATGTATATTCCTGAATTTTTTAGGCTACTTAAAAGGGGAAAGTGAGAATGAAGAGAGAGGCGTAGAGGTAACTTTATGGAGAAATTCACTATGTGCTCGAGATGTAAAAAGAGGGTGGCGGTCATGTTTATCGCCAGTTCTGATGGGCAGAGCACTGATACAAAGGGGCTTTGTTTAAAATGCGCCTCGGAAATGGGACTTAAACCGGTGGATGATTTGATCCGCCAGATGGGACTGACGCCGGAGGAAGCCGAATCTGTCAGCGATGATCTGTCCATGCTGATGGATGACTTGGTTTCTGATGAGGACTTGGCAGGCGAAGCAAGTGCCTTGGAGCTTGGCCAGGGCGCAAAGGATGAGGAATCCGGGGAAGAGGGCAGGTTTAAGCCCGGTGGAGCGGCTACCTTTCCTTTTCTCAATAAAATCTTTGGCAATATGAACGAGAAGACTTTAAATAATTACGATCAGAATATGGATAGGGATTCTAGCGAGGAATATCCTAGGCATAGAAATGAAGAGAAGGAAAAGGAATCTAAGCGCACACAAAAAAAGAAAGAGAAGCGCAAATTTTTAGATAATTACTGCGAGGACTTGACCAAAAAGGCCAGAGAGGGCAAGTTGGACCGCATCATTGGCCGTGAAAAGGAAATCTACCGGGCCATGCAAATCCTGAACCGGCGCACAAAGAATAATCCCTGTCTCATCGGCGAACCTGGAGTGGGTAAAACAGCTATCGCAGAGGGCATTGCCCTCAACATTGCGTATGGAAAGGTACCCTTCCGCCTTCAAGATAAAGAGATCCACCAGCTGGATTTGACTGCGTTGGTAGCGGGAACCCAATTCAGAGGGCAATTTGAAAGCCGTGTAAAAGGACTTTTGGAGGAAGTGAAGAAATCCGGGAACATCATCCTTTTTGTGGATGAGGTTCACAATTTGGTGGGCGCCGGGGAGTCTGAGGGCGCTATGAGCGCCGCCAATATCTTTAAGCCCGCTCTGTCCAGGGGTGAGATTCAGGTGATTGGCGCCACCACCTTTGCCGAGTACCGGAAGTATATTGAGCGGGACGCCGCCTTGGAGAGGCGCTTTCAGCCCATCTCGGTGGAGGAGCCCTCCATTGACGATACCATTGCTATGCTCATGGGCGTTAAAGAATACTATGAAAAACACCACCGGGTACAGGTGCCCAACAAAGTGATTCACAGCGCGGTGGTCCTGTCGGAGCGGTATATCAATGACCGTTTTTTGCCTGACAAGGCCATTGACCTGTTGGATGAGGCGTGCTCCTGCCGTTCGCTGGAGAGCCCGGAATTGACAGAATACGACACGTGTCTTTATAAACGGGAGTCCCTGCGGCAGGTAGAGGAAGAGCTGGAGAGCCAGCAGGAGATTGATTATGAGAAATTAGCCAATGTAAAGGCCCAGCTGATGAATTTGGAGAAACAGGTTACCTCCCTTGAGGGGAAAGTACAAAATATCCAAGTGACTGAGGAGGATGTGGCCAGGGTCATTGAGCTGTGGACCGGGATTTCCTCCGCCAAAATCAAACAATCCGAATTGGGCAAAATAGCTGGTCTGGAAGAAAAGCTAAAAAAGAAGGTCATAGGCCAGGATGAAGCCTGCGAATTGGTCGCGGCAGCCATTCGCCGTTCCAGGGTGCAGATCAGTCCGCGCCGCCGCCCGGCATCCTTCATCTTCGTGGGCCCTACCGCTGTGGGAAAGACAGAGTTGGTGAAGGTGTTGGCCAGCGAACTCTTCGATACACCTGACCCCTTGATCCGGCTGGATATGTCGGAGTATATGGAGCAGCACTCCGTCTCAAAAATTATCGGCTCCCCCCCTGGATATGTGGGGTATGATGAGGCGGGGCAGTTGACTGAAAAAGTCCGCCGGAAGCCCTATTCAGTGGTGCTGTTGGATGAGATTGAAAAAGCCCATCCCAATGTGCTCAACATTATGCTGCAAATTCTGGATGAGGGCAAGATTACCGATTCACACGGCCGGAAGGTTAGTTTTGAAAATACTGTTATTGTTATGACCTCCAATGCGGGATCGCAGTTTACTGATTCGGCTATGGGCTTTAATAAGACCGCTATTGAGATTTCCCGGGAAAAGGTAACCAAGTCCCTCAATGAATTTTTACGGCCGGAGTTTTTGAGTAGAATTGATGAGATTGTGGTTTTCTCCCCCTTGACCCAAGACAGCTATGCCGATATTGCCGCATTGATGCTGGATGAAATCAAGGCGCCTCTTCAGGAGAAGGACATAATCTTTGGATACACCCCTGCGGCTTGTAAGCTGATTGCGGAGAAATCGTTTGGGAAAAAGACAGGGGCCAGAGAAATTCGCCGCGTCATCCGCAAGGAAGTGGAGGACAAAGTGGCGGGCTTGATTATTGATGATCCAGATCATTATGAAAAGGACTTGCAATTGACCGAAAAGGACGGAAGCTTGACCATTATTACAAAATAAGTGGAAACCTTCCGGCAAATGAAGTGTATCCCGAAAAATACGAACTGCAAGTCAAAACCTCCGGCTAGCCGGAGGTTTTGACTTGCAGTTCGTATTTTTGCGTTAGGGACAAGGGTTCGTTTTTTTATGGCATAGGAGCAATTCCAGAAATGATACGTGTTAAAAGGATTCCTCCGCCGATTGGATGACTGGCATATGACCGTCTATAGCGTGAATAGATTTATTGGCATAATCGATCATTAGACCTGTTTGCGGGGCGTTACCGCCTGCAAATTGGACACAGCGTAAAGTACTCCAATCGATATCATCTGTTGTAAGAGCCACATCAACCACGGGAATAACGGCATTGCCCTTAACAAAGGCTAGGCCTGGGAAGACAGTAGCTTCCATATCATACCACTTCTCTCCCTCAAGTACTTTGTTGGTTCCCAACTCAACCCACGCTCCGGCTGGGAGATAGACCATGCGCCTTCTCTCTTCCTCAAATAAAGGAGCAATAATCATATCGTTGCCAAAGTAATATTGGTCGTCCAGCCCTGCGCAAGAGGGGTCTTTTGGATGCTCAATGTACATGCCGCGCAGAAGTGGAAGCCCGCGATTAGAGCAGTCTATGCTTTGCGCATAAATATATGGCATAAGCCTATAACGGAGCTCAAGCAAACGGCGGAATTCGTTTAAGAATGAATCTGAAAATGCCCAGGGCTCTTTTGGCGGTTGGCCGTGGCAGCGCATATGTGAAGTGAAGATGCCAAAGAACGTCCAGCGTATATATAACTCCTCCTCGCTGGGATATACAAATCCGCCAACATCGTGGCTCCAAAAACCGAAACCGCTGGCGCCAAAGGACAATCCGCCTCTGAGGGAGCTCAACATGCCCATGTTTGTATTTTCACAGTCACCGCCCCAGTGCAGAGGGTAGCGCTGGCTTCCGGCCCATGCCGAGCGTCCCCAAATAACGCCTTGGCCCTCCCCGTGGGTTTTCTCCGTAATCTCAAACACGGCTTTATTGTAACGCAGCGGATATAAATTGTGTTCAGCTAGACCGGACCGGCCTGAATGATACCGGCCTGTGATGGGCGCCGCTTCCCCAAAATCAGCTTTTATGGCGGCCACCCCCATGTCAAATAGCTCTTTTAGACGCTCCTGATACCAGTTCACCGCATCCGGGTTAGAGAAATCCAAAATGGCGTCATCGGTTGGGATGGGACTATCATTGCCGGCAACGGCCAAGCCTTTTTCAATCAACTCATCATACAATGGGTTCCCAGGGGTGAAGTAAGGAATTTGCCATAGGCTAATCCGGTGTCCGGCTTCCTTTAAGTCACCGATCATCTTTTTGGGATCGTCAAAGCGGTCGGAAAATTTGTAATCGCACAACCAGTCATTCTGGAACCACCCGGTATCCAAGTGAATGACATCACAGGGCACTTTGTTCTCCCGCAGCTTTTTTGAAACCTCCCGGACTTCCTCTTCCGTTTTATAGGTGATGCGGGACATCCACAGTCCGTAGCTCCATAACGGCGGCACCGGACTTCTTCCTGTCAGACCAGTATAAGCACCCAGCACTTCTTTAGGTTCACCGACAAAAATAAAGAAATCAATATTTTCGTCAGCCATAAACGCAGTTTGCGCTTCGGCATATTCCTTGCCAAAATCAACGGAAACGGGGTGAGTGGTATGATAAAGTACACCGTAGCCGCGGCTGCTGATATAGAAGGGTACTGGCTTATACATGCTGTCCGTTTCCACGCCATTGGCATCCTTTGCCCAAAGAGTCACTTTTTGGCCCCTCTTGTCAACTGGAGTAAAGCTCTCTCCGCATCCATAAAAGTGCTCATTGGGGTGAAGGGATAAGCTGACAGCCGGGTATTTGTGCAAGTCTGTAGCAGACCGCACATAGGAAAAGGGCATGGGATAAAAAGTGCCCAGGCATTTGGAGTCGTCAAGGTTTAGCGTCCTTACCAACTCTCTCCCATTGCTGTCGCGAACAATAATGTGAAAAGGATTATACCGGACTTCCACCTCCATTTTATCCGTTTTGTACAGGGTGCGGTTGTCGTCATGCACGGTTGGCGTAAGGGATAGCTTGCCAGGGCGGCCGTTTAGGATCAGCGACGCGTCGTCATGGTCGGGCAAGGCATCTTGTCCCAAAACGCAGGTGGTTCGGATGCGGACAACGTTATCCGAAATCAGATCAACAGACAGTGGATATGTAGGGGTATCGGAGTACCTGGGAGGAAATGACCAGGAATTTGTCGGCTCAAATGGAGTGCTGTACAAATTGAATCCGATCCGGCCCTTTCTCTCGTATCTGGTGTAATTTAACGTCCCAATTCCGGATTCAGGGGAAAAACCATCTAATTTCTGCGCGCAGAAATGGACATTGCCCAGCGTATAAAATTGTTCGGAGACATCCATCTCTTGGTTTAAGTAGTCATAATTCTTGATTTTCACCTATACCATCCTTCCTCAACATACAGTTTAACCTTATATATGTTATTTAGCAATAGTATATAGGCATTAATATCAATAGTCAAGCAAAAAGTATTAAAAAAATATTGATAATGCTATAATAGTACTTGACGTCTTCATGAAGCTATGCTATACTCCACTCAAGAAAGGCTTATCGATAAACTTTCAATATACACAAAAAATGTCATAAATGGTTGAATTTTATCACTATAAATACAGTAACTGTGAGGAGGGGTTATGTGAAGTGAAAACGTCAACGTCCCTAGAAGGTAGTTTGTGGAAGCGCATATCTAGAAATTGGGCGCTCTATATGTTGCTGCTCCCAGCTGTGGTTATTTTGTTTTTGTTTACTTATTTGCCTATGGGCGGCATTACCATTGCCTTTAAGGATTTTACGCCCGCCAGTGGAATCTGGGGAAGCCCTTGGGCAGGACTAAAATATTTTCGGCAGTATTTCAATAATTACCAGTTTTGGCCGACGATAAAAAATACATTGATTATCAGCCTGTACAGCATTCTCGTTACTTTTCCGCTGCCAATCATTATGGCGCTGTTCTGTAACCAGATGTATGCCAAACGGTTTAAAAAGTTTTTCCAGGTCTCCACCTATTTGCCCCATTTTATTTCTACCGTTGTCATGTGCGGAATAATTATCCTGTTTTTATCCCCCAGCAGAGGGATTGTTGCCAAGCTGTTATCCTATGTGGGCATCACACTGCCCAACCTGATGGGTATGCCTTCGGCATTTTCCAGCGTCTATGTTTGGACGGATGCTTGGCAGCATGTGGGATGGGACAGCATCCTGTACATAGCCGCGCTCTCGGCTGTTGATCCGACGCTGTATGAAGCAGCCACTGTGGACGGTGCCAGCAAGTGGCAAAAGATTGTTAAAATAGACATTCCCATGCTCTTGCCGACGGTGACGATAATGCTAATTCTTCGGTCGGGCAGTATTATGAGTGTGGGATTTGAAAAGGTATATCTGCTGCAAAATTCATTGAATTTGGCAGCCAGCGAAACCATAGCCACTTATGTGTATAAGATGGGCCTAATTAGTAATCAGTACAGCTTATCCGCCGCTATAGGGTTGTTTAACAATGTTATTAACCTTGTCCTCCTGGTTACGGTAAATTATATTTCCAATAAGCTCAGCGACACGTCGCTGCTGTAAGGGGGGCGAATAAAATGACGGTGGCGAAACAAGTAGTCAAAAGACGAATTCGTAGATCCAGGTCCGATGTGATTTTTGATGTCCTTCTGTATGCTCTTGCCGGAATTGTGTTGTTGCTTGCGCTGTATCCTATGTACTTTATTGTGATTGCCTCTATCAGCAGCCCTGTGGAGGTTTCTGCCGGAAATATTGTGTTTTATCCTAAAGGGATAACCTTAAAGGGGTACGTCAAGCTGTTTGAGTATTCAGCACTGTGGACCGGGTATAAAAATACGATTTTATATGCTATAGTTGGCACAATTTTCAATCTGTGCGTCAATATCCCGGCCGCTTATTCCCTTTCGCGCAGGGATTTGGTAGGCAGGCGGCTTATTACGTTATTTTTTATGATCCCCATGTTTTTTACCGGGGGGCTTATCCCAACCTATACGCTGATAAAGAGTTATGGCCTTCTCGATACGTTTTGGGTGATGGTTTTGCCCTTTTCGGTGATCACTTATTACATTATTGTCGCGCGGACATTTTTTTCCAACAGCCTGCCGGAGGATATGTGGGAGGCGGCACAGATCGACGGCTGCGGGAATCTGCGCTTCTTTTTCCAAATCGTGCTGCCGCTGTCAAAAGCGGTTATTGCGGTAATTGCTCTTTGGTCCGCGGTAGGGCACTGGAACGCTTACTTTAATGCGTTGATTTATATACGAAGCGACGCGCTCCAGCCTCTACAGATTATTTTGAGAAACATATTGATCAGCAACCAGACAATCAGCGCTATGTCCACTGGGGCTGCGGCATTGGAGGCAAAACAGTTGGCGGATTTGATCAAATATGCTGTTATTGTCTTATCTTCTGCGCCTATCATGTGTTTGTATCCGTTTGTGCAAAAGTATTTTAACCAGGGCGTAATGATTGGCGCTGTAAAAGGTTAACCTTCTTGTTGTGTGGCTGAACCGGCTTACACATAGAATTACCGTGAAAGGGGTAAAAATGATGAGCAAAAAATACAAAATTCTCGCTATCTGCCTCGCCTTGATAATGGTGGTGTCTCTGGCGGCGTGCACCAGTTCCGATGGTTCCGCGGATGCCAGTGAGCCAGGCGGTTCATCCTCTGTTGATGGTAGCGAACCGGAATCTCCCGGTACATCAGATGAAACAGAAAGCTTTACAGTATTAACGGTCCGTTGGACGGACGCTTGGCCTACCGACTTTTTAAAAACAGGCATTATGGCTGAGTTGGAGGCAGAACATAACGTGGACATTGATTGGCAGGTTTATTACTATTCTGACTGGGCGGAGCAGAAATCCCTTTTGCTGGCGTCCGGGAACCTGCCTGACGCGTTTTGGGGTTCCAACGGTATTCTGGATACGGACATTGCCCAGAACAGCAGCTATTTTATTGATTTGACTGATCTGATCACTGAGAACATGCCTAATTTGACAGCGATATTTGAAAAAGACAGTTCAATGCGGGCCATGGTGACCACCCGTGAGGGACAGATATTGAGCTTGCCAAAGCGTCTGCCCTTGCGTCCGCAGGTAAATGATGTGATGTTCATCAACCAGACCTGGCTGGATAATCTTGGGATAGATATGCCCACAACATACCTGGAACTGCAGGATGTTTTACGCGCTTTTGTCACCCAGGATCCAAATGGGAACGGCATAAATGATGAATATGGCTATTCCTACAGGCAATCTCTGGAAACGGATCTTCGCCATATCATGTCCTCGTTTGGGACACAGGTCAGCCGCCAAAATAATTTTATGGGTATGATTGATGATGAGCCGGTATTCATGCCTATTCATGAAAATTACTACAACGCGGTGCAATGGGTGCATGAGCTCTATCAGGAAGGGTTGATAGACCCGGAAGGCTTTACCCAGGACGCAAGTATGGTTACCGCCAAGACACAGGATCCGGAGGGTGCTTTGGTGGGTATTGTATTTGGCTGGACCGCTGACGCCCAGGTGGGTGTCAACGTCGGTGACTTTGCAATTGTCCCCGCCATCGCGGGCCCTGACGGCAACCGCTATGTAGAGCACAATCCAGAGTACCTGGATAATTCCAGAAATGAGGTTGTAGTCACATCTTCGTGCAGCAATCCCGCAAAGCTTCTCCAGTGGGCGGATAGCTTTTACACAGATGAGGTTACCCTGCAAACGTATTATGGTTCTATATCCGATGGCAAGATCACTGCCAACGCTGACGGTACCTATGAGGTTTTGGTTCCGTCAGACGGATCTTCTTTGGATACCTCGGCCTGGTCTTTCTCCTTCCGTGATTTCGGCCCGAAATACATGGATAAAGCATTTGAGGACAATGTGATTTTGCCCAGCGACCAGGGGGATGGCGTTAAGCTTGCCCAAGATTCAGTCAACATAGCATATATTACAACCACCTTCCCGGTTGTGGCATATACCGCTGAACAGGCCATGGAGCTTGCAAGCCTGAGCACAACAATTTATGACTATGTTAAGGCCCAGTATGCGCATTGGGTCGTTGACGGCGGAGTGGAAGAAGAGTGGGATGATTATCTTGCACAGCTTGACGCTATGGGACTTCAGGAGCTGATCGCCATTCAAATCGATGCTTATGAGGCGTATATCTCTAATTTAGGTTGATTTTTTCACAAGATTTAGATAAAATATATAAAGGGCACGTTCATGTGAACGTGCCCTTTATATATGAGATTTTGAGGCAAAGGAAGTGAGAGAACAAATGGCTACATTAAAGGAAATAGCTGAGAAGGCGGGCGTCAGCGTCATGACCGTATCCAACGTTGTCAATGGAAATTATTCAAAGGTTTCTCAGAAAACAGCCGAGCGGGTTAAGAAAATTATAGATGAGTTAAATTATGAACCCAATTTGTTTGCAAGAAGTCTCAGCGCTAAACGCTCCCATATTATCGCCATTATATTGCCAGCTTGGAGGAAAACTAGAGAAAATCTGCTTTCTGATCCCTATAATCAAGAAATGGTCGGGTTGTTGGAGGCCAACCTTAATAAATCTGATTACTACATGATGATGAGATCTTTTAATAAATACACAGAGGTTCTCTCCTTTTTTAAAAACTGGAATATTGACGGCGCCATCATGTTTTATCCTTCCTTTAGGGATGAAGAAATGCGTGCAATCTTAGATGGGGGAGTGCCAACAGTTGTCATTGACCGTAAATTTGAAAAATTTCCTTCTCTAACAGTGGATCTGGACGATTATAAAAGCGGCTATATCGCCGCGAAATGCTTTCTCCGTTATGGCCATCGGGAGCTAGCATTTGTCGGCCCCTTTTTTCCTCCTGCAACTAAGACTGATTATTTAAACGGAGCTGCAATTCCGTCCAGGACTTCTTCTACAGTTATAATGGACCGGATGAATGGATTTATTGACGGATTAAAGGAGTACGGAGTCCATTTGCGTGAAGAAAATATTATAGCTGGCGACACAACCTTTGAGGCCGGGATTGAAACCGGTAAGATGCTTGCAATGATCCAAGAAAACCGGCCCACGGGCATTTTTGCCACCATGGATATACAGGCCATCGGCATTATAGAAGGGCTA
>Ga0153945_1000419_pt1 | contig 13101 bp, 16 predicted proteins | sample TSNJ029MetaG_FD_104720 | JGI IMG/M metagenome (GOLD analysis project Ga0153945, IMG submission 104720) | Attine ant fungus gardens microbial communities from New Jersey, USA - TSNJ029 MetaG | ecosystem: Host-associated > Fungi > Mycelium > Unclassified | place: USA: New Jersey, Wharton State...
GTAATGGAACCGGTGGATATTGCCTCAACATTCAAAGATGAGTTTTCACCAAGCTTCATTACCGCGCCTTTGCCAAATTGCTTTTCTATCTGGCTGAGCGCGGTTTGCAGCGCCTGCTGCTTGCCGGTTTCCTTAGGGTTCTGCTTGTCTGCCATGATCGGCGGCACTCCTTTCAAGCCCGCAGTCTTCAAAGAGACGCAAAATCCGCCCTCCAGTACGCTGGGGAGCGGCGTGCGGTTTTGCGGGAAACGTGTTTTTGATCTTACAGCCGATATAGATTCGGGGTGCTGTCAGTCAATGAATTCATGCGGGATATTTCCATATCCACCTCGGCCGAAAATGCGTGTACTTCCTTCACCAAGCTATTGATTTGGATCGTCTGCCAAGCCGCGAAAAAAGTAAGAGTCAGGACGCACAGGAAAAATAGATTGGATTTAATCAGAACGCCTACCCGTCTAAGCATAAAAACATCCCTCATATTCACTGTATGTAAATTATATCTCTATTATAATTCACTGTTTGTAAATATTCAAGAGAAATATTCACTAAATGTAAATATTGATTATTAGTGAATATTACGGTTTACCCACAGCCGTTTTTATGGTAAGGTAATAAGAGAGAATTAAGGAGTGGTTATATATGGCATTTCCCGATAGGCTCAGACGGCTCCGTGAGAGTTTAGGAATTACGCAGACAGAGCTGGCCAAAAGAGTTGGCCTTAGAAATTCCACCGTTTGCAGTTGGGAGAGCGGACGGACAAAACCGGATGTCGACGTGCTTGAAAAGATTTGTATCGCACTGAGCGTACCTGTCGGCCGCCTTGTACCGGGGTCCTACCCTATCGGCGACCTGAATCTCGAACTTTCGCTATCCGCGAGGGACATCGAGTTGGTTGAAAAATACAACGTATTGGATGATAGTGAGAAAGCGGCGGTGGATGCGCTGCTGGGCCATTATTACCAGATAGCTCGTAAAAAAGAGATAAAACAAACCAGAAGGCCTGTGCTGAACGTGATTCCTGGCCGTCTGTCAAGGCAAAGCGCTGCCGCCGGCTTCGGTACCTTGTTATCCGATGATGATTTTGAGCCAATCATGGTTCATGCGAACCACCTGACGCAACATGCGGATTTCTATGTTCCTGTGAGCGGGGACAGCATGGCCCCCAAATACAATCATGGTGACATCCTGATCATCGAAAAAGCAATTGTTGAACCCGGAGATATCGGTCTTTTTACACAGGATGGCAACGGCTATGTTAAAAAACTGGGTGCTGGCGAGCTTCTCTCATTGAATCCAAAATATGAGCCCATACCGATGCTTGAAGATATTATTTGCAACGGAAAGGTGATCGGAGTACTCGATCCCGACTGGATCGCTGAGTGATCTGGAATTCGAAACCGGTGAAAACATCAGCGGTGCTATCTGCCCGATCTGAATATTGCGGCCCCTTCAGAATTTTGATGGGGCCGCTTTTTTTTTGCGTTGCCCCATCCCCCGGCTTCTTCTTGAGAGCTCTTTAACAACCCACTTTTCTGACATATATTATAGACGATTAAAACAAAGGCGGGAGGAGAGTGAGATTTGTACAATGGGGAGTTGTAGCCAATACAGTGAGGGCATAAAGCGCAGTGCTGTTGACAGGCAAACGCCTTAGCCTCAATGCCCTCAGGAAATAGTTCTGTGTTATCGGCAAACAAGAGAGTACAGCCAACAGAAGTCAGGTAAAAGAGAAAGGAAATAGACTATGGATCAACAAGCATATCTTTCGGCAGCAGAAAAAAATGAAATCTTTAACAGCTATGAAGCCAGGAACGCGATTCAATTCGCCCTTGATCTCCTACAAGCCGAAAAGCTGCATCTGGAGGCGACGGAACCCGGCGCTTACAGCAGTATTTCCAGGTTGGAGGCAGCGTGGTACGAGCTGAGCAGCCTGGAAAGAGACATTGAGAATTACATGGATTAACCCCGGAACGGTGAGGTTTTAAGCCGCTCGTCTATCCCGACAATAATTGGAGGTAAAGCAGATGTTACTTATCGCATGCAATGAACACGATGACGCCATTCTGGAAAGCGCTTGCAGGACATTGAAAGAAGCAGGGATCATTGTTGAATCCAAAATGCACACAGATGCTCATGTAGTATCCATTTGGGGTGATGACGCAGTAGATGGAATTGCCAACATTGTCAGCCAAGCACAAGATGAATACAATAACGCAATTCTCAGCCAGACACAGAAAGCGTCGTTTTGGGCTTACGCAAGCGGCTCCCTGAGTGAAGGGCTGGAAGCGGACGGGTATGATAGGCTTTCGGATTTATACGAGAGATGGTGCCAGGATTGTCCCGATGTATCGCCACCGGTCAATGTAAGTGTGGTCATAGAAGTCCGCCACTTTGAATGCGATGTTTCCGACGACTACATTGAAATTATCGCAGCGCATGACACCGACGAAGATGAGGTCATTGAATCATTCAAGCAGGCTCTGCGCAATACAAAACAGGATGCAGAAAAATCTGGGTGCCGGTTTTCCTGGCTTGACATGGCGATAGCTTTTATGTCCGAAAAGTACATCTCAGCCGCATATTGTGAAAAGCAACCTGAAAGCGAATGCATTGACTTGGACTGGGCGAGATTTGATCCGTCGTAAGTAAGCAAATACAGAATGAAGATCACCTACGGTCTAAAGAGCATTTCTCAATAGTATTGCGTTGGAGAGGAAGACGGATAATCTGGTTTACGGGAAATAATTATCTGCATAGCGTCCAATAGGATAACGCATGCAGACAAAAAGAAAGGAACATTGAAACGGTAATTATCATGAGATATGGGAAATCTTTTTGTCAATGGTTTAAAGAGGTAGCGCGGCATATACAACGGATAGGGTTCAGCGAACAATATGCGAATGCTCAGGCCGTTTGTGTCAGAGGGTATTACCACGATAAGCACAATTTTACTAATCCGGCGGCTGCTGCAAAGTATGCGCTTCGAAATGTTGCGTACATTCCGCGCTATATGGAGCAGAAATATGGAATATAAGGAGAAATTGAAAGGCCTGGCGGATATTCCTGAGATCACGAACGGGCGTATTGAAAGGTTGACTGTCTTCAGAGACTTTTTCGAGCTGCTGGCTATCAGAATCAGCAACGGTGTTGACCCGGTTCATCTTGCCCAGCGGCATGAGTTCGCCTTAAAAACATCAGAAAAATACACAGAAGCGGAGCTTGATGAGTTTGAGAGATATTTCTCAGATCTTTTGGACATCTATGCGTACAATTTAAAGTCAGGAAACCTGGACGATGTATTGGGACGGCTTTATGAGAAACATGGCCATTTAAGCCGCGAACAGGAATTAACACCAGACGGCATAAGCATAGTCATCAGCCGTATTCTCATGAACATTGAAAAGATTATCGAACAAAAGGGATTTCTCACTCTGGGTGACTCAACATGCGGTAGCGGAGGCATTCCGCTGAAGGTTGCGGAAGAAATGTTGCTGAAAGGATACAACCTTACAAATAATCTGGTTGTGCTGGCCAACGACATCAACTCACGGAGTGTCCATATGGCCTACATTCAGCTATCCATGTACGGTATCCCTGCCGTCGTTACTCAGGCAGATATATTATCTCTTTCGGAAGACACACGTTGGTACACACCGATATATATACTCGGCAACTGGGTATGGCGAAGTCCGGTCGGCCATACCACGGCGCGAAACCGCGACGACGAGCTTCTAAAAATGATGACACATCCTATCTACACAGCGATCCGGCGTATTGAAGGATGGCCTCCGAAGTTTCCGGATGACGATCAGTAACTCTGCTCTGTAAAGACAAGAGGTTACTGGAGTTCTGTGAATGCCAGTAAATGGCTGTTTACAAGACAACAAAGGTAGGAACCTCACAATCGGGCGATACGCTACTACATGGAGGAAACGACGATATGAAGAAGCCTACAGCGTTAGAGTATTTGAAAAAATGTATGGACGAGTGTTCAGACAAATTATCCAACCCCTCGTTTTTCACCGGAAACGATCTGCAGAAAAGTTCTCAACGTGTAGAAGTTCTGCGAGATACTCGTCCGCGTTGTGGGCTTAAAATGCCAGAGCAGTGGGACGAAAGCGTAAAGGTGCGTGGTTGGGGAATGTGGACATACTCAGGCGGAACAGTAGAGGAATTCGGTCATTGTGATTATTCTAAGTGTCCTCGACACAAAGAATTTATCAGAAGTTCGCCGTGGAAAGATATACGTGCCTTAATACAACAAGAATAACGACGATGCAGGGCTGTTAATTCCGACAGAAAGTAAGGGTAATAAAATGTACTACGGTTTTTGCATCCAGTGGCTGTTATTTTGCACTAAAAAGATGGTAGCAACCACTTTTTTTGCCCCATAGATAGGTTAGAATTTACTACGTTTAGTATGTAAGTGAAAACCATGTGCCTACTATCTAAAGATATGTCAGAGTATCGAAGGAGGGCTTTCAACATGCGGGATACAAAATTTGCGCGCTATGACAGAGAAAACAATCTTTTCTATTGGCTTGACTCGCAAGGCAGTGAAGCCTTTTGCTTACTTCATCGACCACAGGGAAATGTGTTTGTCTGTACAGAGCTTGCGCAAAACACCGGGAGGGCTATTACAAACGACCCTGTCAGACTTCGTTTGGCAATATCCGAAATCTTTGAAGTTCCATACGATGAAATAGTCCAGATCGAAGCATATAATCAAAAAAGTTATGATCCCAATTTCCGCGGCCTTCTTAGCAATCGGTATTCGTTGGTCACTGTCGAGGGTAATATCGAGCGCCAAAGGCACTTGTCAGCGGACGAATACCATGACCTGATTGGTACTTCGAAGTGTCTCCGGTTTTATGTCTTTCGAGAGCTATCGTCTCAGCTTCGGGGAAAGCAGCCTGCGCAGCCGGAGTATTTTAGCTCATTAGATGAGGCGGTTACGACTTATAAAACGAGTAAGGCCGCGGTCCGGGACGATGAATGGGATGATCATGTATTCACCGCACTCGGTGTGGAATGCAAGTATCCATTCGTTGGCGCCGCCGACATAATTCATGCCAGAAACAGGAAAAATTACCTTATCACCGATTTTTCCCGGGATGGGCAGTTCCAAAGACTGCCCGAGTTTCATGAAATTCTAAACGAACTGCATGTAAAAATCGGGTTTGATGAAATGCGAGATTACCGGGATGAGGATGGCGTAGTTGAAGTATTGCCCATCGGACAATGGGAAAAGACAATGATGATGCTCCTTACCCGCCATAAATCTGCGCAGAAGTAAAATGATTTCTTATCTCTGGAGATTTCCAGAGCGTCCATTTTTTGTTTTTGCTTCCGGAAGACACGCTGTATATACTCGTCAGTTGGGTATGGTGCCATCCGGCCAGCCATACCATGGCGTGAAACCACGACGATGAGCTTTAAAAAAGATGATGCATCCCATGATATTACCGGAAGGTCTCCGGAGATACCAGAAAGCGAACAATAGCACTGCCCCGGCCCCATCATAGCACAAATCGAAGCGGTGGTTTTCTAACCACCGCTTTTGTTTTGCTTGCTCCCCTCCCCCTGCAGAGAAGATCATACCACATCCATAATAATGAAGAGGGTGTCATTATTATCTTGACGCTTCCAACAATACATGCTAAAATAAAAATGAAAAGTGTGTCATTTTAATAAAAGGAGGAATATCAATGCCTAAAGTTAATGATGCGTATAGGGTTCATAAGCGCAGCCAGATATTGGACGCAGCATATAAAGTAACGATGAATAAACCGGTCTATGATATTTCCATGAGTGATGTAATAAAGGAATCTGGACTTAGCCAAGGCGGAATATATCGATACTATAGTAATTTGGATGATATATTGATCGGTTTGATTAATCGGGAATGCAGTGCAGATAACATGGAAGCTATGGTGGAGGGTATCGTAAATCAAAAAGCCCCTCCGGAAAAGGTGCTGTTCGATTTGTTTGGGCTTTGGAAAGATGCTATATTCTTGAATCTCATCAGTGTAGGCAAAATTTATTTCGAGCTTGTAGCCCTGTATGCTAACAAACACGATAAGCTTTATAGATTTCGTTCGGAAATTAATCTATGTAAACAAGAGGCCATATTCCAAGAGAAAAGCTTTCTATGGATTGATGCGCAGGTTAAAGCAGAGTGCTTCCACCCTAAAATCACTTTAGCAGACTTGATGATTTTTATGGCAACAGGTTTTGACGGCATAATTAGAGACATGATTCTGGTCAGGCAGTATCAGGCGGCGGAGGTGTTCCCTGGCATGGCTGGGCTAAATGCCGACCGAATGATAAGCAATATGTATCTTGCGGTGCTATTGTTGCTGGGCGGTAATGCCGAACATTTTATTTCCGGAGGTTATGCTTGTGAAGACAGGTAAAAACATTGCCAGGTTTCTTATGGGCACGTTCCTGCTGTCATATGCTATGTGGGGAATTGTTTTCCTGGCACAGGAAATGGATTGGTTTCAATATGGCACGCCAATTTCTGTTGTTCTTGTAACTATCGGAGCTAACAGCCCTGCCATAAGTGCGTATTTTGCTATAAAAAGGCAAAATAAAGATTTGATGCTAAAGAAATATATGATGGATGCGTTCTGTGTAAAGCAATATCCTTTACATTATTTATTGGTATTGCTATTTATTATCATATTCTTTGGAGTTCCGGCAGTTATGGGTGGAATCGCCGGACAGTTGGAACCGTATTCTGGAGGGACACAGGCAACGGATCCAATGCCAATTTGGATTACGGTTCTTGCTATTCCATTCTTTTTCTTTCTCGGTGGATCAGAAGAACTTGGGTGGAGACATTTTCTGCAGCCGGCGTTGGAGCAAAAGACAAGGTTCTTTTTCGCCACGCTCATGACAGCTTGCATCTGGTATGTCTGGCACCTACCGCTTTTTCTGATCACAGGTACATCACAGAACTCAAGCAACCTCTTGTCTTTTGCGATCTATATTATTGGTACCGCATTTGCGGCAGCGGCAATATACCGCATCAGTAAAAGCGCATGGCTTTGTATCTTTTTCCATTGTGCAACAAACGCTTTGCAAGGAAGCTGGCCGTTATATGATGATTACGCTACAAAAACAATAACTTCGATTCTATTAATTGCGGTATCTCTTGTGGCTGTATTTTTAGACAGTCGGCGGCCGCTGACTGCCAGATGACGCCTGTATTTTGATATATAACACAGTGAGCGCTTCCCTCAATGGTAAGCGCTCACTGTGTTTATGGAGAACTTGCGACAGATTCAGCTTGATACCTTTTTGCCTGATTTCAGGTTCCTGCTCGGATCTTTTTATCTGAATTGAATTCAGAGCATACTTTCTGGGATTTCGTAGGCGTCCAACACTTTCCATGCATTTCCATCCGGATTGATTTCCAGCACCCTTATATAAGCGTTTCTATAATATGTCGCTTCTTTCGGACTTACCGCAAAATACTTGTCGGCAGAAGCTCCATATTTGCCCGGTAAGTTCGCGTCAAAATAAATAAGCTTTCCATCGACGACAACGCCGACCCAGGAATGGGCTGTCCACCCTCCGTCGGTTGTCGTGACTTCGCCGCGAATATAATATGTTTCAAATCCAACAGCTTTAAGCGCACATTGCAGTTGGACCGCATAACTGACGCAACTATTACTAATATTGTAGTTGACGGCAATGTCGTCATAAACCGCCCACATTTTTTCATAGACGGTCATTTGATCTGTGGCGACTTTGTTTATTCGTGTGTAAAAATCCGCGCTCCAATCCGCTGTTACATATGGCTCAAGTTTTATGGCGTTAATTCTCTCCTTCATAGGATGATTCTCTGGCGCCGCTTGTATCGGCTTATCAGCCATTTTCACTTCCTCTGTCAGAGTAACTGTGCGGACGCTATCGCTCAGTCTATACGAGTTGAACATATCCGAAAACCAATCCGACCAATCGGTTGATCCGTCCGGATCAATATGCTTGTATTTGTCCACGATTGCGGTATGCGCATCGCCGCTAATAGAGCCAAGCTTCTTTCCATCGGCAGAAAAGAAATAGTATGTGGGAATTTTGAAGCTAATGCCTCGGCCATCGGGGGTAACCGTTCTGATAGCATCTGTTCCGACGCACTTAACCGCCTCCTTAGTGGTATCGTAAACCACAATATCGGAACTGGCAAATACCTTTTCAGCCTCCAGTATTGTTGGTGCTGCAGCAAAGGCTGTCATCGTGGCCGCAACAGATAGTGTCACCGCTATCATCATCGCCAAAAGCTTTTTACATTTTCTCATTTCTCCGTTTCTCCTTCCATATAGTACGCTTTCGCGGCTTCATTCAATTAGACACGGATTCCAGCAGGATGGTTTTATTCTTGATAAATTATATCCTACCATCACTACTATATCAAGTCCCAGACACAAATTTGACAATCTTGTGACGGCGACACGGGGATAGTAGAATTCCTGATTAACCTGCCCACTAAAAAAAGACAAGGCATGCCTTGTCTTTTTTTTGATTTTGAATACCGGTTCCGGCTGAATCTGAAGAATAAGGCCAATATTATGTACATTAAGCAACATCGGTGTTGTATCCCACTGAGACAGCAATTCTCCAGTTGAGCGAAATATCATACTGTAAGTCCTCACTTAGCGCATGCTCAAGCACATTTAGCCTGTGCGATATAACCAGACGATTGCTATTACTCTCGCAAAGAGCTTTGTCATATTTGCTGAGCTGCATCCAGCGGGAAATCAGCTCTTGCTGCTCATAATATTCAAGGACCGGCTCGTATTCGACCCATGTGCCGTCTTCTTTTCGGTAGGAACGGCATTGGGGAAAATCCATCTGCGCAAGCTCCGATAAGCGTTTTATAATCAGATCCATTTCCTCAAAATATGGCTTGCAGCTGTTTGCTGCAAGCCTCTCCAGCACAATTTGATAAACCGACCTGAGCTTCCCCTCGTTTCCAGGGACTCTGGCAATTATATCATCATACCAGCTCATTTCGCGCAATCGCTCCTATTATTTTGTTTTTTGTACCATGCCAGCATCCAGCGCTGCGCTAATCGTTCATGATCCGCCCCGGAGCAAGCCGGCTGCCGTAACGAGTGATGAACACAAGGAATGCCACATCGAATTCCCTGTCCCCGGCTGCCATTTCTTTCAGAAAGCGATACAGCCGAGTCAGGTCATCGTCTGTCGGCCGCGCGTCATTAGCGCCGCATATGAGGTTCCAATCCTGGCTGTTCTTTGCAACCCATTCTTTGAATGCTTTACTATTCCCTTCCATAACTCCTCCTTAGCTTCACGCCCTCGTGGTTAGTCGCTATGTGCTTGCTCAGGATTAAAAAGGTGCGTCGCCGCCGCGCAAAAAGGCGGTATTTGCCAACGCAATCATGGTCAGCAGTGCGGTGCTCCCACGATCTTCACTGCCGCTGGAAAGGTTGGTGCCGGTGTATTTGAGGGCAATTGCACACACTTCGTCGATGATCTGCTGAACCCCCAATATTGCCTGGCCTTGTGAGATGCTCCCGAGAGCCGCAGCGCGCGCCGCTGACTCCTTCTGATTTACAGCTTTGGCCGGATCCTTCAAAACTTCCATGAAGTGCGACAATGTTTTAAGGGATGCTTCGCATCGTTCCAGAATCAGTTGCGAATATCGCTCCTCATCGAGCCTCTTCAATGCGCGTAAAGGATTGTTTTCTACCATTTGATAAATCCGGTAGCGCGGCCGTGCCTTCCGCAGTGATGCCGGAATCAACTCTGTCCGTAACAATCCTCGGCTGTAATCCGCCTTATCGCTGTAGGATTCACCGATCAGCATATACGCCGGCTGATTCACAATCCCAATGAGCTTACACTCCGATTGGTTTGGTACCAGCGCACGATATGTGGCAGGTCCGTCGCTGAGATACTGTTCCTCGCCACCGTATAGGCAGGCAATCAAGTTAACGGCCTCGATGAACCCGATCTTCTTTTTCCTGCGAACCATATCGATCACATCGTTGGATTCGCCGCAGGAATAACAGCGATAACCGTTTTTGGTCAAAAAGCAGCTTCCATGATTGGTGTCGTTGTGTGCCGGGCAAAGCACGCTTATACGCCGACCGTGAGATTCTATATCCATATCGATGGCCTCGGCCACAGTCAGCGGGTCTGCATCTTCCTTCAGACGTTCGATATCCAAATTCATTTTCATCCTCCTTTCGTCAAATATGTGGACAATTGAAAGTATGTCAGAAATGCTGGTACAGTTACTTCGCGCAAAATAGTCGAGATATACATATGAACTGGCGTTAGGAGTTGGATCTGTCAATTTATCGGCATCAGACCCGACATTATTTTGCCTAATAAAGCAGTTTATATGATAGGATTAAGGGCGGTTTTCCCTGTTGGAATCCGCCCTCATATATATATTGCTGATGATGTTGTCTGACCACGCTTGGACTAATGATTTCTCGGTATCGCAACAACCTGGCGGATTGCCAGTGAAGAATATAAAAACAGGGCTGTTTGCGCAACAGCCCCATAGCTTTTAACTCAATATTTCCAGTATCTCTCCCCAAGAATATCCGGAGGTATTGTCAATCAGGCCGAGTACGCCCCCCGCCTTGTGAGGAGCGCGGATCAATTCGGTTACCGATTCAATTGTTGATTTAAACTTTGCATCTTGTTTTGGATGCTCATCATTTTGGGGCATAATTAGCACCTCTCCCGATGGTCGGGGTTATGCTTGGTTTTCCGGCCATTCACAACTATTACAAAACGCCTCATCGTCATTATTTGCATACGTTGGATTGCTGCATTTCGGGCATCTTTGGCCGGACAACCACGGCTCCAGAAACATCTACAAAATATCATTGGCTATTATCAATGCGTCTTTTTCTTCTTAGATTCCCGTCTTCTCGCTCATCTTTTCATGATGTCTTATGGCGATTTTTACTTTCACTCTCAATAACCTTTCCTTACCAATATCTCGCGTTTTATATAACTTCTTATCCGCTTTCATTATATCAGCGCATGTACTTTTTCGCAAGGTAAAAAGCCTATGTACTCAATAAAGTGCGGTAATTGTCGCGCTGTGTAAGAGCTGCTTCCACTTGTTTATTTGTGGTGATGCCTCGATCCAGCTGACGTTGAGCTCCGGCGCCGCCGGAACCGTAAGCCAACAACGCGATTCTCTCTTCTTTAAAGCGGTCCATAAACTCGGAAAGTATAGCAGTGCCCGCAGTGATGTTTTCCTTAGGGTCCATTAAGTTGGTGATTCCAAGCCTTTCCTTCAGCCAGCCCTTGTTGATATCGTTGATTTGCATAAGGCCGCTATCCCTGGTACCGTTTGTATTGATGCCTACCGCTCCCGCATTAAACCGGCTTTCACGCCATATCACTGCAAGGACAAGCTCATATTCCAGCTCCAGCTCCTGACATCTCGCATAAGTAAATACCTGCAGATCTTCGCTGAGTGGGATATCAGGATGATACTTGAATTCGCTGAGGTCCGCCTGTTGAACAAAATTTAGGCTGCTGGGTACAACCTGCGGATCCTTTCCCGCGTTTTGCGATTTCGTGGATGCATCGCCAAGCAATTGATCTTCTTCGGCGCCTGAGTCTTCTCCATCGCCGCTCTCCTGGGAGTCCTGCACGGGGTTTTCTTTCTGATCCTCATCGGTTTCACCTTCAGAATCCGGTTCCTCCGTCCGCCTGGTCTGTGGATCCTCCTTCTTACCGGATGGCAATTGGTTATCAGTTTCTTCGGCGTCCTCTTTTTCTTTTATCCCGGCGCTGTCTGCAAATCCCACAATCGACAGACGATCTCCCTTGCCGCTGTCAAACCCACAACCGTCATACAGGAACCACTCATACTGTTGAATTTCCCCCGTATAGTCCAAAAACCTGCCGGCTCTCTCAGAGTAATTGATGGCGCCGATTGCCTCGCCTGTATTGATATCCGCAATAAAAATATTGCCGACGGAATTGTAAGCGTATGCCAAGACAAATGCCTCTCCCCGCTCAGGGGAGTATAACGATAGAATTGCGCACTGATTTTCGTTGATTGCGTCGAAAATTGCGGCCAGATCGCTGAGCTTGTTGAAGTTGCGGCCGAACCGGCTGTCAGAGAGCGGAAAGCTGTCTGGAACAACGATGTCGGCGGATACCGGAGCAGGAAGATTGCTACCCTCCGCGTCCACCGCAGCAATCCGCCTGCAGGTGATCAGACCGACTCCCCTGCTCGGCAAAAGAAATGTCAAAGCGCTTCCCAGGTATCCCTCCTCAAGCAAAATATTCTGGCCGAAGACACTGACCTTGTGCGCCATCTCCAGCGGCTCATCGTATACACGGACGGTTGTAAGCTGGTCATCTATGTAGAAATACCCGTTATCATTTATCTTGAGAGGAATATGCACCCCATTCACGATTTTATATGCATATTCGCCTTTGGGGAATTGAACCCAGCCGGTGAATTTACAGAAGCGGTAACCCTCCATGGTCCGTACAACGCCACCTTTTGCCCTGGATTCGTAGTTTTCCGGCCATAGCACGACATTATGAATTTTGATAGGCGAATTTACTTGCTTGTCATTTTCTGCGTCAAGACTTCTCATGTGACGAACAATGGCTTCGTCATAGATATTTGGATTTGTGTTTGTGATATAAAGCTCGGCGTAATCCGTGACGCCATCGCCATCGCTGTCGATACTGTAAATACTCGTACCCTGGTTTATTTCTTTTTCATTGCTCAGACCGTCCCCGTCGAAATCCTCATCAGGAAGATTTCTGAGATATGTCATCGCGGCCGCCAGAGCGCTTTCATCCGCCGGCAACGGTATTGAGCTCAAATGATAAGGGTCTGTGTCGCGGATAATAGCCGGCGGGAGGTAGATCAGAATCCCCAACCCCAGAAGAATGCTTAACAGTACCAGAATTGAATTTGGAATCCTGATTTTGCGGCGCCGGCGAGGCGCGCGCTTATTTTGAAGCGAATATAAAGGAAGGCCGCCTTCGATTGCCCTCCCGGGATTCAGTCGTTTTTCCAAAAGTCCCACGTTATAGTCTCCTTTCGAGGTTCATCAATCAAGTATGTAAGAA
>Ga0153945_1000428_pt1 | contig 12973 bp, 15 predicted proteins | sample TSNJ029MetaG_FD_104720 | JGI IMG/M metagenome (GOLD analysis project Ga0153945, IMG submission 104720) | Attine ant fungus gardens microbial communities from New Jersey, USA - TSNJ029 MetaG | ecosystem: Host-associated > Fungi > Mycelium > Unclassified | place: USA: New Jersey, Wharton State...
AGGACCATTTCTCGGCTCACCCCCGACACGGGAGTATCCGGACCAGCTTGTGGCAGACAAGCTCATAATGCCGCCGGCCGGTACAAATCCAGGCTCGCAGCATCCCCCCGCCAAGGGGCAAGTTTCTGAAGTCTTTTTACCGTTGTCGTCATGGCGATTCACTCCCTACCGTTGGAGTGATTCTGAGCCTCGGTTTGTCGCTCGCACCTTTGCTTCACCCATAAGAGTTCTTCGCGTTCATCCAGTGATGGTCACTGAACAGGAGGTCATGGCGCCCGATCCCGTGTCGCTTGTCCGCTTCCACAGACACACGCGGTAAAAAATAGTCCGAATACTGACTATGAAGGGATTTTTTTATGTCCCTTGTTTGTCAAGATGCAGTGAAGAAATATTTTTTTCTTCAAGAACAAGGGCTGGGAGAGGGCGTTTGTAAAGGCGGCCAAAAAATAAATTTAAAAAAATTTATCATGCTATGTGAACAGCACATATTACGGTATAAAAGCAAGGCATTCCGGCCAATACCCTAAATTAGCAGGAATGCAGCAAATATATTGAAAACGAACGAGGTGAGAGCATGTATGATTTGAGTGGAAAGAGGGTTGCCATTATCGGGCGGCTCAGTACCTGTCCAAGCCGTCAGGCAATCGCCAAGTTGGAATTACAGGGAGGGTTGTATCAGGAAAGGGTTAGTTCCCGCACTGATTACGTTGTTGTCCCGGAAACGTCCGGTGGCCCCGATAAAACAAAGCAGTTGCTTGAAGCCGAGCAGCTTCAAGATCAGGGCTGCCTGCGTATCATAAGTGAGGGCGATTTTGTCCGCCTTCTGCGAAAGGGTTAGATACGGCCCCATATATATAGGGAACGCCCCCCGCTCGCGCGGGGGGCGTTTGTTCATCCCTAATCATCCAAACATGCGCGGATCCGCTTCAGAGCGGAAGCAATACTGTACTCTACCGCCGCTTTCGTTACCTTTTCCGCATCTGCTATTTCCTGCATGGTATGTGTCATAAGCAGGTGCTGCAACAGGCGTCTGCGCTCGGTTTCTGTTAAGCAGTTCGTCAGGTCAATCAACTTGACGATAACATCCTCGAATTCATTGGATAAGAGGCGTTCATCCATCGTTTCATATAGCTGCTCTTTATAACGCCGACGTTCCCGGTGTTTTGTCTGGTAGGCATGGTCTTCGAGAAACACATCGACGGTTTCCTGAAGCTTGTCCACCACCTCTAAAAAGAGGGATGACAAAAGCGCCTTGCTTTCGGATCCTGTATCTTTACCAAAAGCCTCTACCTCGACACTGAGGTTAGAAAAGGCTGTAATGATAGTCCGACGGGTGCGGGGATTGTATGGAAGTCCGGAGTATTCATTTGTGAATATGTAAAACTCCTCATACAGCTTGTCCACAAGCTCGTCAAACCTGGCCGCGTCCCCGAAATAGACCGGTGCGTCCGATCCGTGGCGTTCCGAGATCTGCCGGACGATACTGCGGAATATTACCGAGCTTCCCGAATCATCGTTCCAATGAACGACTATACTATGATGATCTCCTCCAAATTGATATTGCAGCAGCATTATATTTCCTCCTTTTTTTTGCCGTCTGAATCCTGCCAAGAAATTACAGGATTCGACAAAAATGCCCGATCAGGAGGAGACCTGCCCAATCGGGATAAGGAGTAAATATAATCAATGATTATGCATGACATGATAGGTTGGAGAGCGCCGTTACGCCTTTTGATGATTGAGTCGCTTTTTTCAGAATGGTACAGGAGACGCTTCAGACTCAAACAAAAAAAGGCATGACCACACTCTCCTCAAAAAATGAGAGCCGCCATGCCTCTTTACATGAAGTCAATTAGCCGTATTTCAATAGAAAAAGAAACCGGCGGCCCTTGGTGTCAATACCAAAAACCGCCGTTTCGCCCTGCATTCACGCATAAAGCCACCTGCCATAACAGCGGTTTTTTTTAGCGCCGTATGGCAGTTGGAGTTTTTTTCGCGTTTTTTTGAAAACGTTAAATTGTCTTTATTACTTAATAAAATGCCCTCTTTCCAATATATGCATAGTGTTTATGCATGTCATGATATGTTGTTTTCTCGACTCTGCGGGTAAACTCTTATAGGGTGATCAGAACAACATGAGTGAACAAAAACCGAAAATCGAATTGGACTTTGATTTTGGAGCTATTGGACTGGAGATTAAAAAGGCTAGAGAAGATGAGGGCTTATCCAGGGAGGATGTAGCAGGTGAATTTGGGATCGAAGCCAGTTACCTTGCAAAGATAGAGAACTACGCCCAACCTTCCAGCCTATTTCTTTATTTAGCGCTAGTTAAGAAATTTCATGTTTCTATTGACCAATACATGTACCCCAAAGAAAAGCCCCCCAGATCTAGTAAGCGCTTGTTGGTGGACGAGTTGATGAACAAAATGAATGATGTTGAACTGTATGTCATGGAGTGTACTGGTAAGGCATTATTAAGAGCCAGAGAGTTATCGAAATAATGCTCCGGCATGTTTCCATTCAATAGATGAAGAGACTAACTCATTTTTATTTTAGCAATTATTCCCATGGTTTTACCGCCATAAATCGCAGACTGATAAAGTACACGATGCAGGTTTTGGTTATTAATGGTTATTTGTGTAAAGGCTGCGCAAAAATCATTGAATAACCGCATTATGAAAGCAAAAAAGAGGGATGGGAGCTAGAAGCCCCATCCCTCTTTTTTGGTATGCTATTTTGTTTCTTTTGGCTTGTTTGCCTCCGTTGTGAAAACCAATAGTCCCTGCAAGCCTTCCAAGCTCATCTCCTGCAACTGCTTCTCTATCTCAGCAATGATTGGCGCTTTAGGGGATTTTGCCGGTAAAGGATAATCGAAAAATTCCCGCACAGTGATCCCAAAGTGTTTGCAGATCTGATCCAGCTTACGCAGGGATGGATATGCCTTTTCCCCGACTATCTGATTGATATAGTTTTCGTTGAAGCCGAGGGCAATGCTGAGTTCAGTGTGATTCAGATTATATTTTTCACACAGGCCGTCTATTCGAAGCGCGATAAATCTGAGTAGTTCATCCATATCCACAGCCCCCTTCCTGATAACTTCTATTGTACACGACATCTATCACTATCCAAAAATATATAATATTGTTTTGTCCTTTATTTCCAATATTATATATTGTATAATTGACATAGACTCAGGATGTACCATACGGGTAGTTGGAAAATGGAAGTGATATAATGTCGTCAGATAGAAAGCCCAGGCGCAGAAAAGCGGCAAGAAAGCGGCAATACACGAATAAAGAGCGGTTCACCCGGGCATTTAATGAAGCATCGTTTCCAAGGGAGCATCTGATACGGGAACTGGATAGCAGCCAAGAGGAGTTTATCCATATTCATGGAGAGGAGCTTGACTGGAACAGGCTGCGTAAGCTGATTACCTTTTTGCAGATGCTACCCTATATGGATTTCCTAATACTATATCTTTTTTATATTGAAAACTTGACAAATCAAGAGATCAAAGAGGCAACCAGGGCCGAGTATGTCGAGGGCGTCAAAAAATATACCGAAAGCGGGCTTCTGCGCTGTATGCAACTGACGCGACCGCTCAGTATATTATCCCTTAAAAAGGCATTGCTGCGCACACATGCTGATGAGACGAATGAGTTTGTATTCAAAAAAGTGATTACGGATGTGACGCCGGATGAGCGGGACCGTATCATCGCGGAATACTCCCGTCCAAGAAAGTCTGTAAATCGTGATCAAACCCGGCCCTGCTTTTCCGACATGGACTTAATTGATAAGCTAACAGCCTTCATTGTTATGCTCCCGTATGAGGATTATCGGATACTTGCCCTGTTTTATGCGATGAACTATAACTACAAAAAAATACAGTACATGCCGGGACAGGAAGTACACGGCAGCATCTACCGGATACGCGGCACCATTGAGTATCTGAAAAGCAGGCTGCTTTTATGTATGAAGCTCTACCGGCCAATCCCGGAGGCCTACTGGAAGATGGCGCTGAAAAAATCAATGGATTACTACGATTTTGAAGGCATGAAGCCCGACGATAATAATGAGTGAAAAATTCTGGCTCGGCGGAACACAATCATTCAATATAAAAAGGCGCCACATGGCGCTTCAGAGTGTCAAAGAACCTCGGTTTTTACTTGCAAAAACCGAGGTTCTTTGTTTTTAGCGAAAATACCGGACGTTTTGAAATGTGCGGTATTGTGTTCGTTGTTTCCCTTCTACTGTGAAAGCCAATTACTGAAGTAGAATAATGAGCTTAATAGCAAAACGGTTTTATACATGCATTTGGGAATACCTTATTAGTTCTGTTTTATTATCTGACTCGACATCGAATACCAGCCGTTCAATAGTATTTTCTGTATTGACATTAACCACAATTCTGAATTGACCCGGCTCACCAACAGATTGAGTAATAATATCCACATAAGCGCTGTCTAAACGGTACCACACGCCTGGATTATATGTTTCAAGAGCCTTCTCAATATCTGCACTTAACATTGAAATAACATACTCGTTAAACTGGGCCTTTTCTTCATCTTTTGCGATACCCTGTACTGGCACATAAGCCTCGGTCGATTTCGGTATCCAAACATTATCTACGGGAATCCATTCAGATTTAATGGGTTCCTCTCGTTTTTCCATGACAAGAAACCCGGTGGTTTGTGCCAACCCATCCACTACAACTTCTTCCTTTGGTATCAACGAGCCGAGTAGGCAACCAACAGCGAAAATCCCCACAAACAGCACTAATCGTCTTTTCATGCAGCATACCTCCACATTCCTAGTATTTGACTATTGTGGTAAAGTATGCAGCGACAAGTACAGCTTTATCCTGTAGTTTAACGTCTAATAGCTATTATATAACAAATTTCATGGCAATGACAAAGCAAACCCGACTTACATCATACTGCAAGCCGGGTACTTTTTTTAACAAACTGAAGGCGCCACATGTCGTCTTGGGTTTTCCCCATTATAAACGATTATTCACTGTTTGCCAGTATCTTTTTGTGTTTGGGGAGTCTATGTATTCCGCCCGGGATTTCAATGTTTATCCGTCATCTAGCCCCTTACAGCTACATGATACCCATTACACTATAAAGGGTTACGCTATTATAACACTTGACATATATAGAATATCTATGTATAATTTGCGTAGATAATCTATGTATGGAGGCGTTTTGTATTTATGGAGATTAGTAAGAGCCTGTTATCAGGCAGTCTTTCTCTTCTTCTGCTGCGGTTGCTGGAGGAAGAAGATATGTACGGTCACCAAATGATTGCGACATTAAGGCAGCGTTCAGACGACACCTTTGCCTTGAAAGCGGGAACATTATATCCTTTACTTCACAACCTGGAAAAGCAAGGTGCGGTACAGACCTACAAAAAAACAGCCGAAACCGGCCGCTTACGCATTTATTACAGCATTACCCCGGAAGGGCGTGGGATACTCCACGATAAAAAAACAGAGTGGAATATCTTTACCAAAGCGGTGAGCTGTGTACTGGAAGGGGGGCAGGCCTGTGCGACAGCATAACTTATTTCGTGTTTACTTGGATAAGGTTTGTGAGCAAATTCGTTGGAAGAAAGCCCATTCTGTTGTTTGTAGAGAATTGGGCGATCATCTGGAGGACGAGCAGGCCACATTAGTTGAATCCGGGTTCGCGGAAGATGAAGCCGCAAACCAAGCTGTCCTCGACATGGGAGACGCTGCCCTTGTAGGTTCGCAGTTAGACCGCGCTTACAGACCGCGGCCGGCATGGGGAATTATTGCTGTAACCGCTGTTCTTATGATACTCGGATATTTTGCCCGCCTGTACATCATTCAGCACGCACATAGCCTTTATGTCGTCGATATTACGCGCAGCCTTTTTTGGTTGTGCGCGGCTATTATCGTGATGGTCGTGGGATATTTTCTGGATTATACTATTTTAGGGAAGCACCCTATCATCATCTGCACGGGATTTGCGATAGCCTTGATACTATTGCCTTTTGTATATGAGTTAATGACATATAGTTTGCACTATTATGCCATCTATGGCATGATTTTAATTCCGATCATTTATGCAGGCGTCTTGTGGTGGTGGCCATATCAAGGCTATGGCGGCCTTATTGGGAGTTACCTGTCTTTGTGGATACTTGTAATAGTGGGATTGGTGTTTCGTGGCAGCATATCAATTTTTGTTTATGGCGGGGTCGGCGGGCTTATGCTGACAGCCGAACTGATAAAAGGCCGCTTCAAAGTGCGAAAATCCTGCGGACTGCTTATTTTGTACTGTCCTGTTGTTTTGATGTTTATTTGGCTATGGGAGGCTGTAAGTAAGAGGTTGTTATATATACTCCAGCCGGAAATCGACCCGACAGGTTACGGCTTTCAGGCAACACAGATACGGCAGGTGCTGGAAAGCGCTAGGTGGATAGGGCAAGGCAATCATACAACCGACTATATACCGGATCTGGTAAACAGCAACATGCTCACTTTTTTTATTCATCAATTCGGCTGGATTTCGCTTGTACTTGTCCTGCTGCTTTTCGGCGCGCTGCTTGCCTTTTCCGCCACCCTTGCCATAAAGCAAAAAAGCCGTTTGGGACGAATGGTATCTATGGCTATCTTGTTAAGTCTTGCTGTAGAAGGTGGTATATACATCGCTAACAATCTGGGATTCGTTACCTTCGGGTTTCCGGTTTTGCCATTGCTTTCCTACGGGAATGCCGCATTGCTTATTGATTCGTTTTTAATCGGCCTCATGTTGTCAGTGTTTCGCAATGATGATATCGTGCGCGACCCAATAATTGCTCCCAAGAAAATACCGCGCATAAAAATTACAATGGAGCGGCTGCCATAATTCCCGCAAACAAAACAAGTATGGTCACACTTGATTTGTTTGCGCGCCCCCGGCCCGTAAAAAATGCTTGTTGGGTTGCTCCGTATTGTCGCTTCTTGTAGCTATCGCTCCTTTCTTATTTTTCGCTCCACCAGTTAGGCCGAGCAGGTGATCGACGTTGCCTTTGCTATACAGAAATCCCCCCGATTGCACAATTGCAATCGGGGGGATTTGAAACAGACTTTACCTTGTATGGAAAAAGTTTACGCCACCTTGCTTGCCTCGTCGCCGAACAAATCCGGAGGGAGAACGCTGGCCGCGGCCTTGACTTCATCCCGGAATGTGCCGCCGGTTTTCCCGTTGGCCGCCGGTTTATTCTGCTGCACGGGCGGGGCCTCATCCTCCTCACCGAAGGAGAGATCCTGATTGCTTATGTCATCGCCCAGATCGTCAAAGTCCTCCTCGGGGCTGCTCTGGATACCGGCGAGGGGTTCACCGTCAGCGACCTTCTGAATATTCAGAAGCCCGCAGCCGATGCCCTTGTTGCCGTTGCTGTTAAAGGCAAACATATTGACGCTGATCCGCGCATAGCAGCCGCTATAAACCTCTTCTTGCTCCAGGATCGGGTTCTTTTTGCGATCCACGATGCCGGGCGCCTTTTTGGAGCTGGCGTTGATAAAGTAATGCCCTGCGTACTCCTCTCCTTTTTCATCGGCTTCCTCGTCACCGTCGCGGAGGGGCACCTTGAGGCCTTTGGGGTATTTGCCGCCCCAGAGCTTTTCAGCCCCCTGCTGCGCGGCGGCATTGATGGCCGCTTTAAGCTTATTAATGGTTTCCTCATCGCTTTTCGGGATGAGGAAGCTGGTGGAGTATTTGGCCTCCTGTCCCTCTTGTTCCCGGGGTTCCCATACATAGGCGTAGGTAAGCCTCCCGGTGCCGGTGCTGACTTTGGTTGGGAATGCGTTTTCGGTCGTGTTTGTGTTTTTAGCCATGAATATACCTCTTTCTATGTTATATTTAAAGAGCTACAAACGGATAGGGATTCACTGTGCCTGATTCTCGCTTGTCTGTTGGCCGGATTGCTGACCGGGAAGATGCCAGGTAATGTAGAAGGAATCTCCGGCAATTTGCGAGACGATACCCATATCGTGAAGCCCGTTGCGGATGGCGTTCCACTGCGCCTTTGGAGGCATGGAAAGATGGGATGTCAGGTTACAGTAGGAAGTGCCCTGGGCGGATAACTGATTAATGAGAGCCAATATCTGCTGGCGTCCCTCATGCTTGAACCACAGGCTTTCGGCGCTTTCATTGGTCCAGGCAGCCATGTTGCACTGCAGTGTAGAAGCCTTTTGCCTTAACATCCCCAGATTGGAAACACCCCAGATGGTACCGGTTACCAGCGCAAGCAGGGTGCCGATCGGGTATGTGACAAAAACCCGGAACAGAAAGCAAAGGCCGGCCACATGCCAGAATCGCATCGTACCGATCAACGTCACCAGTTTTTTAAACCGGGCTTTCCAGAGTGCTTTGCGCGCTGCGGCTTTCTCTTCAGCCGCCTGGGTATTGGTCGTATTTCCTTTTGTGTTCACATTTTGCATTTGTATCAACTCCCCATAATTTTTTAAGTCTGTCAGATACGGATGATTCACTACGGGTCTCTGCAGGAAGGTCGATATCCCTTCATCAGCTTCACTCCTCAAAAATAAAAAGGCACCCATATGTGTCCATATGAAATGCCTAATTAATCCGGGTCTTATTCTATATCAAAAAAATCAAGCGCCGCGTACAATCCCTTTGATGCCGGAACCTCCGTCGAACCCTGTTGCGCCGGTTCAGATTGCGTCAAAGGCTCTTGATTATTAGGGGGCACGGGCGGCTGCTCCATGCCGCCGGGCCTGTTTTTCAGGTTCTCCAGGATCGGTGTCTTGGGCGTGACCGGACTCCAGGAACCTTTTTGTATCTCCTCCAATTCCTCATAATCTATCCCATAGGGGTGTGCTTTCCGATAGGCCTCAATGGCCGCCGCGATGAACGCCGTTTTGTATTTGCCTTTAACGGCCGACATATATTCGGCAGCCCGGGAATGGTGCTCATTGTCCCTGTTAAAGCGGATATGGTAATTTGTCTGGATAGAAGGCTTCTTTTTCCTCATACCGAACATGCTCCTATACTGCGGACCGCATCATGGCAGTGAATGCCATAACCTCGTTCCCGTCAGCGTTCGCGCGAATGTCCTCAATATAGTCCAGCATTGCGAACTTCGCTTTGCCGCCCCAATGGGACATCACGATTTTAGAGCCGCCGCCGATCAGCACCGTGTAGCTGTTGTCAAAAGGCAAGTCTTTCTCCCGCAGCTGCAAGAGCAGATTCCGGGAATACTGCCCCATCATATTATCCACCAGCTCAATTTCCTCTTGGGAAATACGGATGTTTTCGCCGTTGAGCAGCATGTTGATGGTAGCCTCAGACGTATCCTTGTTCCACTTCGCCTTAATCTGACTGGACACTTCCTCATAAGTGTGGATGATCCCCGCCGGAGGCTTATCCAGCTTAAAGGGCTGGATAATACCCTTGTGGAAGATCCCCGCATCCACGGTGCCGCCGCCGATGTCAATGAACACCGCAAGCGGTTCCGCCTCCAGAAGATCAATAGGCCTCATACGTCCGAGCAGCATATTATCCCCGGCCAGCCGTTTCATCTCCGCTGTCATGCAGTTAGACATGATTGCGGCGATCCCCTGGGGGCAGACGTACACCTTTTCAACGTTCAGGTTATACTTCCTGCCATTATATGTAAAGCTGTACTCCCCGGTATAATAAGATTTGGTCCGGTCCTTCAGGCCGGCAATCCGCATATGAGCCGGTGGGAGTCCAACGGAAAGATGGACGGCGTGGGCGCCGCTCATAACCTTATGCTGCGTGAGCTCCTTTGCCATGGCGAACAGAGCCAGGATTTTGAACGTGTCGTCCTCCGTTTTGTCGTCGCGCTGGGCAACCCGCGTACTGCAGAGGGCATAATACCGGCCACTGTATTCGATGATGTCGGCATAGTCCTCGTCGGGTCCGGAAATTTCAACGTAACCGGACGTAAAGCACTGGGTCTGGGTCTTGATGTTGAAGTTCCCGGGATCGACGCCCAAAATTAGTGTGTTCTTGTATCTCCTCATGCTGTCAGCTCCCTTCTAGGCAGCCGTATCCGCCTTGGGCGGATCACAAAAGCCCGCCATGCTTATTTGTTCCCCGCCGTCCATAGCGCCCTTAACCTTTCCCTTTGCCGGTGACGGATCAGCAGAAGCCTCTTCGCTCCCTCCGTCTGCGGTGGTTTTGGCGGCGGCTTTTTTAACAGCTTGCCCGACAGAAGATTTCCGAGCAGGCATCTTTTCAGTGGCCTTTTTCCCATTGCCGCCTCCTTTTGCGCGGCCTCCATAATAATATTGGTCTGCCCATTTAAAAGCGTCCTCCGCGCTGATTGCGGAACCGGCCATCTGGGCGCTTTTGCCGCGCACCGTCTGCTTGGGGAGGCTCTCGAAGTCATCTTTTGTCATGGCTTCGACATTTTTGGCAACCACCTTGGCCGCCTTCTCCAAAACGAACCGGACACACTCCGGAAGCGACTTCTTGCCTTCCAGTAATGCCTCGGCAAGCTCAGGGTCACCAATGCAGAGCTCCTGCGTGTGGCGGGTCAGCTCACGGATCAGCGCCTCCTTGGTCAGCTCGTCGCAAGTCTGCATCAGAAGGGGTATTACCTCCTCGATTGACGGGGACAAATAACTGTTCATACTTTCAATCTCTCCTTTTAGGCATACGCTCCCTGCCTGCACTCTCTGGCGAAATCCACTACGCCGAACCACAAAAAGCAGTAAGCGGTAATGATCTCCTCCAGTTGTCCGAGCAACGCATCCGGGTTAAACCAATCCGGCATGGGTTCTTCGGATAAGGCATAAGCATAGCGCTGTTCTTTGTAGCCCCCTTTGCCTTCCTGCACGTAGGAATGATCCAGGAGCTGATCGGCAAGGAGTTTTGCGTCATTGTATCTGGAATACTCGATGTCCAGAATGACGCCCTCTTCGATTGCTCCGAGGTATGCCCTCCAAAAAGGCAGGCGGTTCAGGGATATATCGGTTTGTCCTATATCGAAACGTTCCAGTATGGCGGTAACGTATTCGATGGTTTCCTCCGCGAGGATGCGCATCACATGTGGGTGCGCCCGGCTGTATTGTACCCGTGTCAGCATGTCGAGTAAAACCTCATGCAGCTTCACGAAGTTGCGGGTCTCCGACGATGACGGGTCGGAATGCCGCAGCCGGCTGATCGCCCCACTCATTTCGTCCAGCATAAGGTATCCTCTCCTGTATCAATCTTTGTTCAATGGCACGGATGAAAGTGGCTTCTGTACTAAAAAACTTCAGCTTTTCCTCATCGCTGCCTTGGATATATACCACGTCCAGGATATATTCAATGTAATCCAGCTTGGTCAGCGATTCTACAAACAGCGGATGAAGCGGCTCAAAAGGGTAATTGGGTTTATACAGCTCCCTGCAATCCCGAAGAAAATGAAAATACGAGGTCAGAATTTGGTGAGATATCCTTTCCCATTCCTCAAAAAGACGCTTCCTATTCTGTTCCCGCTCCACTTCCTGTCGATGTTTCCGGATAGCCTCATAGTCCACAGGACCGTCTATATCAAGCCCCAGATGATAGTAGGAATTCAGGAGCCGCACCGCGTCCAATGGGGTAGCTAAGCCCGCCTGGTGCTGAACAAGGTCGATGACGTCGCCGGTTTTTCCGCATCCAATTCCAAAACAGGTGAATTGCGTCCCTTTGAACGATAAGCTCGGGGTACGATCATCATGGAAAGGACAGTGCGCCTTTTTGCGCCGGTCAACCTCCAGGCCAAAATCTTTGGCAGCCCTAACAATATTCACACGCTCTTTGACAAGCTGAAAGTTCCTGGACATAGTTACACCTCCTCTCTTACCCGGCGCAAGCGGCACTCAGCGAGCTGTTACGCGGCGGCTTGATTGACACGCCGTACCGCCTCCGGGTACAGCGTGAGCAAAGCATCTTTTTCATCTTTTTTGGGCCCGGTGTATCGGTGCGCAAAATCCACGATGCACTTAGGGTTGTACTGTAGGATCTCTCCGGCCGTTTTGCCATAACATTCATGGAGCTTACCCAGAATGGTGATAGGCAGGTTCATGGCTTTTTCCATTTCAGGATCAACATCGGCGGCGCTGACGGTTGGTATCTGATCCGGCACTTTGCTGAGCAGATTGGAGGCGGGCTGAAGTCCCAAGTCCAGATCGAACTTCTCCACTGTTCCCTTGCCCCCGGGTCTTTCAGGCTCAACATCGTCAGGTTCCGTCACAGTAGCAGGCGTTTCCTTGTCAGGAGTTTCCTCACCCGGCGTCCCCTGTATGGGAGCAGAAGCCGATTCCTCGTCATCATCCTCTACCGAAACAGGCGGGGGCGGGGGTGGTTCGGGCTCATTCGCCTGCGGCGCGGCGGCCTTTGGCCGGGGTTCTTTTGGAATATCCCCATGCCCGACAGGTGGCTTATCCGTCGCAGTCTCAGTCTCCATACCATACATGGCATCGCTCCCGGTACTCTCATTCATGTCCGCTAACGGTGCCTGGGGAAATTGGATAATCACACCTCTTAACCGGCTGATTGCCGATTCATATGCCAGATCCTTTGCGCGCTGGACACATTCCTCTATGTCCCGGCCCTTCAGTGATACCATGCTCTTTTCCCGGATCATAAACTCGTTATCCAGGGAGGAGCGGGTGGGGTACATCACGCAGATGCCGTTGACATGTGTTTCGTGAACCTCAAAATCGCTGTCCATCTTGCCGGCGGCAAAGAAATCAGCTAAACCTGGAACCGGGAGGGATTCATTTACATTCATTGTTTCCTTTCCTTTCGTCGTATTTTTGTATGGTTTGTGCTCTGACTGACCTCCTCTCTTTTCGTGCCAGTGTTTTTTTGAACGCAAAAAGGGCGCAATACGCCCATAGCTTGGGGTACTGCGCCAAAAAGTCAATGTAATACGGCAACAACGAAGTCGCCAACCGGAAAACCCAATGAAGGATTCAAAAAAACACTGTAACCACATTATATAG
>Ga0153945_1000432_pt1 | contig 12961 bp, 15 predicted proteins | sample TSNJ029MetaG_FD_104720 | JGI IMG/M metagenome (GOLD analysis project Ga0153945, IMG submission 104720) | Attine ant fungus gardens microbial communities from New Jersey, USA - TSNJ029 MetaG | ecosystem: Host-associated > Fungi > Mycelium > Unclassified | place: USA: New Jersey, Wharton State...
CAAAACATATGCAAACCCGGTAAGCCCCTGTGCGAAAAATGCTCGATTTCAAAGTACTGCGGGTACTTCAAAGTCCTCTAAGTTATCGATGCAATAAGCCTGAAATAGAGTATAATATACTTGCAAAGGCTAATTGATGAATGGAGAACAAAATATGAAAAAAGAATGCGTAAGCCGGCAGCCCGAAGTGGGCGCGAGGGCGCTCGCACAGGGCGTGAAGATAGGCGACGTAGGAATTTCTAAAAGAAATTCTACAGGAGCAAATGCGTTTACGCTCGCAGAGGTGCTTTTGACTTTGGCGATTATCGGAGTTGTAGCGGCGCTTACAATTCCCGCTGTTGTAACTAAAGTCGCTAAAGACCAATACGTCACGGGGTTGAAGAAGGCCTACAATACCCTGAAAGCTGTCGAGCGAGAAGCAAGACAAGAGTATGGTGATATGGAGAACTGGATCTGGTCTGTAGGAGGAAGAGGTTCAGACCCCACAGCTGACTTTGAAAAATACTTTCTGCCCCACTTCGACGTCTTAAAAAACTGCGGGGCGACAACAGAAGAAGGCTGCTTTGCGGAGGGGATTACACGACTGGATGGCAGCACTTATGGTGACCTCAGCGACCCCTCATTTTACAAAATAGTAACATCTGACGGTATGTCCTGGGCATATGAGAAACTCAGCAGCACAACTCCTCTGTATACTCGGGGCTGGTTCTATATAGATGTCAACGGCTTAAAGGGCCCGAACATACTTGGCAGAGATATATTTTTATTTGACGTCTTCCCTTCAAATCTGGGGATTAAACCTGTAGGTTCTTATGACAGCAACGGCATTACCCCGACTACGACAAGTACTGTTGATTCAGGCTGCAACACTTCTTTCGGCGGCATGTTCTGCGCCGTGAAAGTCCTCTCTGAAGGAGCTATGAACTACTAATGAATGGAGAACAAAATATGAAAAAGAATGCTTTTACTTTGGCAGAAGTTCTGCTCACTTTAGCGATTATCGGCGTTGTAGCGGCGCTTACAATCCCCGCTGTTGTAACAAAAATAACTAAAGACCAATACGTTGTCGGCCTTAAAAAGGCCTACAATACCCTAAAAGCTGTAGAAAGAGAAGCAAGACAAGAGTATGGCGAAATGGAGAACTGGACTTCGACGCCAGGCGCAGACTCCACGGCTGACTTTGAAAGATACTTCCTCCCCTACTTTGATGTCTTAAAAAACTGCGGTGCAACAACAGAAGAAGGCTGCTTTGCGGAAGGACTTACATATCTGAATGGCAGCACTTGGGGTGACTTCAACACCACCGAATACTACAAAATAGTAACATCTGACGGTATGTCCTGGGCGTATTATGAATACGGCAACACAATTCCTTTGTATAATCGGGGCTATTTCTATGTAGATGTTAACGGATTAAAAGGTCCCAACAGATGGGGCAGAGATATATTTAGGTTTCCCGTCTTCCCTTCAAATCTTGGTATTAAACCGTCTGGTTCTTATTATGAAAACGGCATTACCCCAAGACCGACAAGTGAAGTTGATTCAAACTGCAGCAATTCTGGCTCCGGCTACTACTGTGCTGCAAAAGTCCTCAGTGAAGGTGCTATGAACTACTAATGAATGGAGAGCAAAATATGAAAAAAGAATGCGCAAGCCGACAGCCCGTAGTGGGCGCGAAAGCGCTCGCACAGGGCGTGAAGATGGGCGACGTAGGAATTTCTTTCAGAAATTCTACAGGAGCAAATGCGTTTACACTCGCAGAGGTGCTTTTAACCTTGGCTATTATCGGCGTTGTCGCGGCGCTTACTATCCCTGCAGTCATTACAAAGGTCACTAAAGACCAATATGTCACAGGTCTCAAAAAGGCATACAATACCATGAAAGCTGTCGAGAGAGAAGCAAGGGAAGAACACGGCCCTATGGAAAACTGGGATTGGTCAGGTAACTCCATAGTTCAATTTGAAAAATACTTTCTCCCCTACCTTGACGTCTTAAAAAACTGCGGCTCAACAGAAGAAAAAGGCTGCTTTGCGGAAGGGGTTACATATCTGGATGGCAGTTCTATGAGCACTCTCAACACCACCTCATATTACAGAATAGTAACATCTGACGGTATGTCTTGGGCATACATTAAATACGGCATCATAACTTTACCTTATTTGCGGAGCGCTTTTACTGTAGATGTTAACGGCTTAAAAGGCCCAAATAGATGGGGCAGAGATATATTTGATTTTTACGTCTACCCTTCGAACCTGGGTATTAAACCTGCCGGTTCTTATAGTTTCAATGGCACTACCTCGATTTCGACAAGTGATGTTGATTCAGAGTGCAGCACTTCTGATGACGGCACTTACTGCGCCACAAAAGTCCTGGCGGAAGGCACCATGAATTATTAATCTTTATTCTTATTATATTACAGTTTTTAAAGTCCCTCTTTTCTTATAATTTGAGGGACTTTTTGCGCAAAACGGCTTTATTTTTCCTTATATATATTAATTAAAAAACATCCTATTTCTTGCACTAAGCCCCAAAAAGTACTATACTGGCTCAATATATAAATTTTTAATTTTTATCAAGAAATAAAATAACGAGAACAAAAAGGAGAAATGCTTATGCAAAGAGAATGCGCAAGCCGACAGCCCGTAGTGGGCGCGAAAGCGCTCGCACAGGGCGTGAAGATGGGCGACGTAGGAATTTCTTTCAGAAATTCTACAGGAGCAAATGCGTTTACGCTAGCAGAGGTGCTTTTAACTTTGGCGATTATCGGCGTTGTGGCAGCGCTTACCATTCCCGCTGTTGTAACAAAAGTCACTAAAGACCAATACGTTGTCGGGCTAAAGAAGGCTTACAGTACGCTTAAATCAGTTGAAAGAGAGGCCATACAAGAACACGGGCCAACAGAGAACTGGAATTTAGGCCATTCGACTCCCCAATATGACCCTACGAAAGACTTTGAAAAATACTTCTTGCCGCATCTTGACGTTTTAAAAAACTGCGGTAGCGATACAACCGAAAGAGGATGTTGGGCGGAAGATGTTACAGACTTAAATGGTAGTTGGGTATTTAACCTCAACGATTCTGGTGAAGTTTACAGATTCATTACATCTGACGGTATGGCTTGGGCGTATGAAGATGCAACCTATTATGTAGACAAGTCCGCTATTCGCGCCATAATCTATGTCGATGTTAACGGTTTAAAGGGTCCCAACAAGTATGGCAGGGATGTATTTGCATTTTCTTTCTTTCCTTTTAACCTGGGTATTAAACCTGCAGGCTCGTATGATGACTATTATGGCCAGTCAAGACCGATTTCGACAAGTGATGTTAATTCAAGCTGCAAAATCGACACTTCTTTCCACGGCCAAGGCTACTACTGCGCTGCAAAAGTCCTCTCTGAAGGCGCTATGAATTATTAGATAACTTAGCTGATAAATCTCGAACAAACCACCAAAAGCACCCTCAAACAAAAAGCAGAGAGTGCTTTTAAGCAAACATTTTACGAACTAAATCCGAGGGTCAGGCGCAGTGTGGCCCATCAGGTATTTATCAAGGCTGTATAAACCGCAGGTACAATCCTGGAATGATTGCAGCTTTTCAATCATATTAACAAATTTGTTTTCTTCCTCTACCTGCTCTGTGACAAACCACTGAAGGAATATAACTGTAGCATGGTCGTTTATGCTTTGTGCATACTCGTACATACTGACTATATTGCCCGTCACAAACTTTTCATGGCTCAATGCATCCTCAAACACATTGATAGGGTTTATCCAGTTTGCGTCGGTAGATTCAATGCGCTCTAAAACAATTTTTTGATTGGCAAGCAGTAAATAATCATAGATTCTTCTGGCATGCTCCATTTCTTCCTTTGCCTGCTCCTGCATGTATTTGCCGAAACCATCCATAGAAATTTGCTTAAAATATGTCGCCATAGCAAGATATTTGTACGCTGAAAACAGCTCATTATTAAGCTGTTTATTCAGCTTTTCAACCATAGTAGTATTCATAGTAATTTCCTTTCATAATTATTTATTTGACCACAAGCCGTGTATATTACAGTTTTCTCTTGCAAATATATCCTTGCCGGCACAGTTGCATTTAAGCTCCATCTTAGGCTCTTCACCGGGATACAAATACTCTCTTTTAACATATTTTTCATCAGATGAAATAACTTCAATAAACTGTATGTAGTGCTCCGGCTCCATAGGGTGAGGAGCGGAACCAACCTTGATAACCTTTCCGCCTTCTATGTCCTCGACAACCGGAACGTGCTTTTCGATAGCGCCATCATGTGTATTGGGAATAAGGAGTTCCATTTCCTGGTCACAGCATACCAATTTCCCATAGCCGTTGAGTACTATTTCCACCATGTTGTTGCATATGTTACATTTGTACAGCTCAAGTTTGTTTGTCATTTTTTCCTCCGTTTCAATGATAGCGCTGCCTGCATTTTTTATTCGCTGCTCATGACAAGACTCAAGTATTCTTGACTCTTTACTTGCTTCTTATAATAAAATGCAAACTTTGCCTTTTGTACTAACCAACTAACTAATTTTCCGTTTTTTGTGTATAATGTACTAACTATACAACAATCTCTGGAGCATTTAAATGAAAAACGAAGCAAATGACAAAGATATTTACAATGGAGCGCAAGTTTTACTAAAGTCATTGGAAGCAGAGGGTGTCAACGAAATCTTCGGTTACCCCGGCGGCGTTATTCTGACAATTTATGAAGCACTATACAACCAGGAAGCCATTAAACACTACCTTGTAAGACACGAACAAGCTGCAATACACGCAGCGGAAGGCTACGCCCGTGCAACAGGAAAAGTGGGTGTTGCTCTGGTAACTTCGGGGCCCGGCGCTTGTAACGCCATAACAGGCATAGCTAACGCTTATTATGACGGTTATCCGATTGTTGTTTTCACGGGACAGGTAGCACTCGAGCAAATAGGAAACGACGCCTTTCAAGAGGCGGACATTGTCGGCATAACACGCTCATGCTGCAAGCACAATTATCTCGTTAAAAGCATTAAAGACCTGCCGAGAATAGTAAAAGAAGCCTTTCATATAGCCTCAACAGGCAAACCCGGGCCGGTTGTGGTAGATTTACCCAAAGACATTCTCGTACAGACAAGTAGATTTAACTACCCGACAGAGGTAAAGCTCGCAGGTTATAACCCTACATACAAGGGCCACCCCCTTCAGGTTGTAAAGGCGCTAAAGCTTTTAAAAGAAGCTCAAAGACCTGTAATTATAGCAGGCGGCGGCGTCTTGTCGTCAGGTGCCTGCGAAGAGCTTACAAAACTGGCTCAAATGCTTGAAATCCCCGTGACACATACCCTCATGGGTACGGGAACTTACCCTGCCGACTGTCCCAAGTACCTTGGCATGCTCGGTATGCACGGTAATTACTGGGCAAACTACGCAGTTGTGAATGCCGATGTAATAGTCGCACTGGGAACAAGATTCAATGACCGCATAACAGGCTGCTTAAAGCGTTTTGCAAGAGACTCACAGGTGGTTCACGTTGACATAGACCCTTGCTCGATAAGTAAAAACGTAAAAGTCGACATCCCTATTGTCGGAGACGTTAAAAACGTGCTGCAGTCAATGATAGAGCGTATTGAGAAAAAAGGCTGGGTTACAGACCACAAACAGCGTGAAATTTGGTTTAAACAGATTGATGAATGGAAGCAAAAACGCGCTCTACCTATGGTTAACTCTGAAAAAATGAGCGCCATAGACGTTATAGAAACTATTTACAAACACACAAAAGATTTATGCCCGATTGTCTGTACGGAAGTCGGACAACACCAAATGTGGACAGCGCAGCTGTTTAAGTTCAACGAACCGAGAAAGCTGATAACATCAGGCGGCTTGGGGACTATGGGCTTTGGCTTTCCCGCTGCCATGGGCGCATATGCGGGCATCAGAAATTGCAAAGGAAAGAACAACGTCGTCTTAAACATAGCCGGCGACGGCTCTCTGCAAATGAATATACAGGAACTCGCAACCTGTATGGACTACGGTTTTAAGGTTATTAACTGCGTCATTAACAACGGCTATCTGGGCATGGTAAGACAGTGGCAGGAAAAACTCTTTAACAAACACTACTCCCACACCAAAATATCCGCTCCCGACTTTGTTAAAGTGGCCGAAGCCTATGGTGCGCTTGGCATAAGAGTAGAAAAAGAAGAGGACATCATACCTGCACTGGACAAAGCGCTTGCGGCAGATACCCCCGTAATTATTGACTTTATTGTTGAAAACTTTGAAATGGTTTACCCGTGGGTACTTGCGGGCCAACCGTTAAACAAGGTGCTTTTATCAAACGACTGCCCTGTAGAATAATGCAAGAGGAATATAAGATGAACCACACAATATCAATTTTAGTAACAAACGAATCGGGCGTACTTTCAAGAATTGTCGACCTCTTTTCGGGCAGGGGCTACAACATCGAGAGCCTGACTGTTGCACCTACTCTGGACAGGGCCTTTTCAAAAGTTACTATCGTTACCAAGGGCAACGAGGCAGCGCTCGAGCAAATTAACAAGCAGCTAAACCGTCTTATTCCTGTTATAAAAGTTATGGATTTACCTGTCAGCGACGCTATCGAGGCTGAAATGGCAATAGTTAAAATACATGCCAAAGACGAAGACAGGGCTCAGATTTTAAGTATTGCACACACAACAGATTCAAAAATTATTGATGTTAACGACAAAAACTATACTATTCTGACAGTGGGCAACGACAAGAGCATAAACGCACTCATAGAGCTTCTAAGGCCGTTCGGCATAAAAGACCTCGTCAGGAGCGGCAAAGTCGCAATGTCGAAAAGTGCTAATTAAATAACTGCTTCTTGCGCTCGGCAGCACTTATTGCACTAATTTGTTATTTGAATCGACATGCGCAATTTTAGGGGTGAATGTTTTTTGCTCTTCTTCATTAAGGAGCGCATAAGCAACTATAATAACCTTATCGCCCGGCTGTACAAGCCTTGCCGCGGCGCCGTTTATGCACACAATGCCCGAGTCCGCTTCACCTTCAATTACATAAGTGTGAAAACGTTCTCCGTTGTTAATATTTAAGACATCAACCTTCTGGTTAGCCTTTATCCCCGAGGCAGTCAAGAGCGTTTTATCTATTGTAACAGAACCCACGTAGTTCAAATTAGCATCTGTTACAGTTGCTCTGTGTATCTTGGCGTATAAAAATTCTGTTAACATAAGTTTATTTTAGCACCAAAATTGAAGTAAAATATTACAAATTATTAAGATTTAAAGTCAAAAATGTTATAAAAAATCCCTGGAGGGAATTAATAGAGTATAAGATTGAATAACTAAAGATGTTATAAAGTTTCTCTCTAATTCCTCTCTCTAATATGTGGTAAATTTACTGGCTCTCGGGTCAGTTTTTTTTTGGAAAATTACCGTATAACTTAATAGCAGCAGCCCTTCGGGCTTGAGCGGGGCATGAAAATCACTTCCCTATACAGAAATTTTCGAAAATATGCGTCAAAATATCGTCAGTCACAAGTTCTCCGGTGATTTCATCCAAAGCCAGAAGTGCGGACTTGATGTCAATTGAAATTAAATCTTGCAATTGTTCAAGCCTGGTCTCGTTTAGCGCGTTTTCAAGCGCTCTTCTTGCCGTACGAAGGCACTCTTGCTGCCTTTGGTTAGTCGAAAACTCAAACTCCAGTTGGTCTAAACCGATAATTTTATCATAAATTGCATCCTTTAATTCGTCTATGCCAAAAAGCGTTACAGAGCTTACCTTTAGACCCTCTCCATCCGCGCAGATATCCGCTTTTGTTGAGATTAAGAGCTTTGGAACCCCTTGCGGACACATGGCAAAAATGGTTTCGTCCTCCGCCTGCAAGGATTTCAAGCCGTCATACAGGCACAAAATCAAGTCAGCTTGGGCAATCGCCTCCTTGGCGTTTGAAATGCCTATCTGCTCCACTTTGTCTATATTTTCGTCATCCCTTATGCCCGCTGTGTCTGTCAGAGTTAAGGCAATGCCTTTAATATCAAGGGTTTCATTAATTGTATCCCTCGTAGTCCCTGCAACGTCGGTAACTATAGCCCTATTCAGGCTTAAAAGCGCATTAAACAAAGAAGATTTGCCGACATTCGGCTGGCCGACTATAGCGACCTTCGCGCCTTCGCGTAAAATATTGTGCGAACGCGCAGAGTTTAAAATTTTATCTATTTTTGAAACCGCTTCGGCCAAAACCGCCTCTATATCCCTGTAATCAACCTCTGCGACGTCTTCAGGGAAGTCCAGTGACGCGATAATTTTTGCAAGGATTTCGGTTATAGTTTGCTTTATATTGTTAATCTCGACCCTTAAGGCACCCGCAAGGTTACTGGCGCTTAGGTTAGCGGACTTTTCAGTTTTGGCATGTATTAAATCCAAAACTGCCTCTGCCTGCGTCATGTCTATTTTGTGGTTCAAAAAAGCCCTCTTGGTAAACTCGCCGCGCTCCGCTAATCTCGCCCCCGCTCCCAACAGCAGATTCAAAACTTCTTTAACCACAACAGGAGAGCCGTGGGTCTGTATTTCTATAACGTCCTCCCCCGTAAAGCTGTTAGGCGCAATAAACGGCAGAAGGATTACCTCGTCTATGCGCTTTTCGCCATCAACAATCCACCCATGGTTAATTTTTTTCGGCGAAATTTCTTTGGAAAAGTATTTTTGGACTATCTCATAAGACCTCTCACCGCTTACACGTATAACACCGACGCCTCCGACACTTAGCGGAGTAGCTATTGCGCATATTGTATCGAAATTGTTATTCATAATGTCAATCTTACCATGTTTGTTATAAAATCGAGAGCGAAGAGAAATTAAACAATAAGGGGTATTAGAGATATAATGGATTTTGTAGGACTTACGATAGATTTTTTAAAGTTTTTGGCAAACATATCAGGCAGCTGGGGTATAGCAATAATCCTTCTGACGATAATTGTTCGTGCCGCAATGTGGCCCTCAAGCGTTTCACAGCAACGTTCCATGAGAACAATGCAAACGCTTCAACCTAAAATGAAAGCAATTCAGGACCGCTACAAAAACGACCCTCAAACTATGCAGCGTAAAATGATGGAGTTCTACAAAGAGCACAAGTTCAACCCAATGGCAGGCTGTCTGCCCCTCTTGATACAACTGCCGATTTTTATTCTTTTGTATACAGCCCTTATGAGCCCTCAGTTTATTGAGCAGGCCGGACAAACAAAGTTTTTGTTCATAGACAGGCTTGATGCGACCATAAGGAGTAATGCGGGCATTTCAAACGACGGCACATTCGGTGTCGGCCAGTTTGACACTTTCTCAAGCGGCAAGACAGTTAAAGTTTATTTGAACAACGGCGAAGTCATGGAGAGCGTCAAGGTTGAAAAGCCGATGAAAGCAATTACGGTTCAGGGAGAAATAAGTCCGGGCCAACCGCTTGACCTGAAAATAAGTCTTAACGACTTAAAGCTAAACTATACAGAACTTAGCGCCATAGAAAGTGCAGATATTGACGTTATAAACAACCAAACCCGCGAAACAGAAAAACTAAAGTTTGTTCGCGACGATTCAATTTTAAAAACAACCGTTCCCACTATTGAGGTTAAAAGCAGCATCCACTATGACGTCATAGCGCTAATCCTGTTCTTTGCCCTCACTATGTGGCTTTCGCAGAAGATTATGCTCTCGTCTCAGAAGAATGTGCCGCAAGACCCTACCCAACAGGCGCTTCAGAAGTCTATGGGGACTATGATGCCCATTATGATTACCGTAACATTTATATTTATCCCGATTCCGGCAGGCGTACTGCTCTACCTTGTCACATCCAATATTTTCCAAATACTTCAAACCGTGGTTATAAACAAGCAGCTTGAAAAGGAGGATGAAGCTAAAAAAGCATCTCTCACAAGCGGCAAACCGCAAAAAGAAGATGTTGAAGTTAAGGGAGCAAAAACTATTGAGGCCAAAGAAATTAAAGACATAGAAGACGAGAAATAAGTTGTATATTAAAAAGCCGCCTGCTTGGCGGCTTTTTAGTGCCCGTAAAAGTGTGCAACATTTCTTAACAAAAAAAGATTTCAGGGCAATTTTTGAGCGGAAATTTTCTTTATTAAGGTATAGGGAATTCAATTTTTATAACAAGGAGGCAAAGCCTCAAGTTAGGAAAAAAATAATACGCAATTAATCTAAATGATTATATAGAACAGATTTACTCTCTCTCTTAATATCCTCGTGTTTATTAAATGTTTGTCTAAGGCAAACATTTTTTTTATACGCAATAAAAGGGTTTTAGTATTTTAACTATACATAAAGATTTTGCTTATTTTTAATTTTTACCACAAATTTACCACAAATTTCAAAAATTTTCTATTTTATACCAATTTTATCTTTTTTTTACTTATATTTGCCTGGATATACTTCATGATTTTTATCAAACCACAAAAATCTAAAATTATGTCTTTCTCTGTACCCAAAAACCCTATGTGAATTTTTCGAACCACAGGGTTGAAAATAAAAAATGGTTGTATCATCAGTTACTTCGGGCGGCGTACTCACCTTTAGTCCTGTTTTATCAACTTGCTTGAACTCTAGTATTCTGGAACACAAAATATCATTCCATTTTTTGCTTTCCAGTAAGGATAATTTTTCAATTAATATTTTTATTCTTCCTTTATCCCAAGAAGATAGACAAAAATTTTTTTGAACAGATGAGAACAGAAAAGCTGGTGCAAAATCATGATAGTTAATTAAATCCAAAAAATCATCTGGAAGCTTTATCTTGCTCCCAATGCTTGAAGGAGTTTGTTTTCCAATCTTTTTTTTGGTTGTACCACCAGACATTTTACACCAACAGCGTTTTAAAATATTTTTTCATAGTTGTTGATTTAATTGTATCATTAATTTCAACTTCTTTCCAAGGCAATTCTTCATGGGTCATATTTCTAAGTTTCCAAGCCGAAAACTGACCATAGACATTATATACATCATTTAATATTTCGACCAAATCACTATTTTCCAAAATTGATTTAATGTCAATTCTTTCAGGAACAGGAATGCAGGAGGCCGAAAATTGTTTATAGCTCTCATATAATTCAGGCACTACAGGACCATGCTGCCAAGCTATTATATCTTCGTTAAATAGTTTTTTGCTTGTTATAGCTAACACAAAACCTTGTGCATAATATACAAGCTTTTGCATTTTTAAATTTGAAATACAATCGCCCGCATCGGCATCCACTTTGGACAAAAAATACTCTGCGACCATTTTGATGGGTATGTTGTAACTGCTGTTCACTTGTACCTCATCTTTCTAAACAATCCCTTGATATTTATTATTGTAGTTATTAAAAAATAAATATCAATTCTTTTACATATATACATTAAGTATTCTAAAGAAAAATGTTTGCTAATATAACCATCCAAACAGTTTATCTGCTTGAAAATATTTGGTACATATGGACTATCTTATTCCATAATACTTCCTTATCCTGAGCGAAATTACACTATTGCCTTGGTCATTCTCTCGGTGCGCTTAGCGCTCAGGATATTTCTAAGCTTCATAATAGCCTGGGCATGCAGTTGGCACACGCGGGACTCTGAAACGTTTATGGCTTCGCCAATTTCTTTAAGCGTCATGTTCTCGTGGTAGTAGAAGACCAAAAGCATTCTCTCGCGCTCGGGAAGCCTTTTCAGGGCATGTTCAAGCTCACGTTTGGCGTCTTTTCTCTCGGCCTCTTCTTCGGGGCGTTCAGACTTGTTGTCTTCTATAGTGTCTATTATCTCTATACTCTCTTCGGACGAGCCTTTTTTGTCATAGAGAGAGCCTATGTTTGTGTCTTGAGCCAAAATTTCTTCAATTTTATGGACCTCAATACCCATTATGCTTGCGACTTCTTTTGTCGTGGGAGCGCGGCCGAGTTCCTGCTTCAGCCTTTCTGTTGCAAGTTTGACATCTTTAATCTTTTTCCTTACGGTCCTCGGGAGCCAATCCGAAGCACGTATACGGTCTATAATACTACCTCTGATGCGCATCAGTGCGTAAGTTTCAAATTTCGCGCCTTTGTTCGGGGAAAACTTTTCAACCGCGTCAATCAGACCTTCTACGCCATAGCTTGCAATGTCTTCGTAGGAAAAGCTCGGGGGTAAGCTTACCTTGATACGGCCGATAACGTAACGTGTGAGATAGATGTACTGCACAATAAGCTTGTCCCTCACAAACTTGTTTGCGCGGTCTTTGAAATACGCCTCCCAGAGTTCTTTTAACTCTTCATCAGATACGCGTGCTATCTTTTTATAAGAATCGACGTCGACACTTTGGCTCATTTTCAGTATTCTTCTCTAATCCCAAGTCGTATCTATTATCATGAATTGACATGTAAAATCCCCAAATCAATTCAATAACATTATGTCTATTGTTATTTAATTTGGCAAGTAAGACATCATGTATTTGGTCGAGAATGGCACTAAAGATATCAGGTGCGTGAACGATTTTTTGAAAAATAATATTGGTAGAATGGTTTTATACTCCTTATAGAGACGATGATACAAATATCCCTAATTTTCTTGCTGTGCTTCCCTGGTGCAGCATTTATTTTGTCTCAATATATAACCATAATTACGGGGTTAACTAAGCAGTTCATACAGTGACGGCGCATCGTTCACGCTTACATTCCCCTTGGGAATAACGAGGACTTTAGCCCGCACTGTCTTGCTTGCGTACTCTATAGAAATCTCATCTCCGACTTTCAGCTGTTTTGCAGGCTTTGCAGGGTTGTTGTTAACAAACACGCGTGCCTGTTCGCAAACTTCATTGGCCACAGTGCGGCGCTTTATAAGTCTTGATACCTTAAGAAACTTGTCCAGGCGCATATTCAACTACCTCATATTCAGAGTTTGCTTTAAGGCGTTTCTCGATTTCATCAAATGTCAAAAAGCCCTCCTGTGC
>Ga0153945_1000437_pt1 | contig 12872 bp, 17 predicted proteins | sample TSNJ029MetaG_FD_104720 | JGI IMG/M metagenome (GOLD analysis project Ga0153945, IMG submission 104720) | Attine ant fungus gardens microbial communities from New Jersey, USA - TSNJ029 MetaG | ecosystem: Host-associated > Fungi > Mycelium > Unclassified | place: USA: New Jersey, Wharton State...
GCGTTATCCCGGTTCCTGGATTATCTGGCGGATAAGACTGAAAGCTGCTATAGAGCGGAGGTTGTGGCCACTGTGGAGATATTCAAGCGGGAATGCAGTATAACGAAAAAAACCCGCTCAGAATGGTGATTCTAAGCGGGTTTCCTTGCACTGCGCCCCACGCGAGTCGAACGCGCGACCTTTCGGTCCGGAGTGTAACTGTTTACTTATAGCATCCTTTTGCATCGTTGTATAACCTTTGATTTTAAGCCATTTTGTTAATTTTGCCTCTTGTAACTTTGAGTGGTTTTTGGTGTTTGTTTGTATCAATAAGCACCAAATAAACACCAAAATTATACACTGACATTGCCGTTATCCTTATCAGGAGAGAGTATATAGTCTAATACATCCGTTGCCATTTCGTCGGCGCTCTTTATAGCATGGGCATAAAGATCAGTCAACGTGCTAAGCTGGCTATGCCCCGTCCTGGCCTGTACTGTCTTTAAATTTACGCCGGCCATAATTTGCAAGGTGCTGAATGTATGCCGGAGGCTGTGCGGTGTGAAATGATGTAATTCGTGCTTTTCAATAAATTTATCAAGCCAATAATTTATTGTATCCGGGAACAGTGGCTTTCCATTAGCCTGAATGAAGAGGCGGTTTTCATCTCCTTGCCACTTGCTGCCGTTTAAGAGCTTTTGCTGGAGCCACCACTTTTTATATTGCGACAACACTTCAAACATAAACGGCGGGAGCTTTACGGCTCGCATACTGGATTCATTCTTTGTAGATACTTCCACCACACCCACGCCTGACTGATACTGTGAAGCCTTTATTACATGAATGATACTGCGTTTTTCGTCTATGTCATCCCATGATAAGCCAAGAAGTTCCCCACGGCGGCAACCACTACATAAAGCCAACAGAATAGATGTCGTTATTCTTATATCGTCATATCCTAAGAGTAGTTCAACAAGCCGCTTTGCATCTTCATCGTCAAGATATTTAGCTTCTTTTTTCTTTACTTTCGGAGCCGTTGCATGTTCAGCGGCGACATTATGAGCTATGATCCGCTCCTTTTTAGCCTTGCCCAAAATTGCACTTATTAAGCGGTGATGATGCAATATCGTTTTATCGCTCAGCCCGCCGGTATGCTTCTGTAGCGTAAATATTTGTTCTGTAGGCACATCAAGTGCGGCGGCTATTTTGTTCGCTGATTCAATACTTATTTTTTTGCCTTGACGCGCCGCGGTCATTGTGTTAGGCGCAACCCCGGCCATTTGCGCCAACCTATCTCTTTTGAAGCTATTTTTCTCCATCAATTCAACAAGTCCATTTGAAATAGCAGAGCGCCCTCTACTGTTAATATTATCTTCCGCAAGGTTTTTATAAAATGCCTCCAAGTGATGCGCCTGTAGATTCTGTAATTTTATATGTCCTATAGCTTTGTTTATTCGTTTTAAATATATTTCATAACCGGTCCTGGTTTTTGGCGCAATTTGTGCGGTTTCCATAAATTTATCGGAATAGCTTTCGAACTTAATAGTACCGTCATAAGGTGCCAATCCTTTATTTACAGCATCCTCAAATAGCTGTGCTTGTCGGTTTGCTTCCTTTTCGGCCTGTTTAGCTGTCATTGGCCTGTCTGGCTTCCATGTCTTGAATTTACGGATTTGCTGGCCCTTTGCGTCATATCCACAGTAAGCCGTTAGCTTGTATGATATGCCTTTTTTGCCGTCAATCTTTGCTATGTTTGGCATCGGGATCACCTTCCTTCCGTCTTATTGATTTGAGCCAGTCCAGATAATCGCTTTCTGTCCTAATGCCTTGTTTAATATCGCTCTTCCATAACTTTGATTGCTTTTTAAATTCATCGAATACCACACGGTAAGATTCAATGTCAGGATTGCGCTTACATAACATTTGTTTTTGCATATATATTTTGCGATATAGACCTGCGGATTCATTGGTTTTCAGATTTTCTTGATATGCCTTTATCGCTCCATACTCTTGACATGACTTTGTCGGATCTTCGGGGCTGGCATTACTACAATAAATAGTGTCAGAACGATTTTCTGGATGGAAATAGCGTCCACAGTTTTTACACTTTTTTATGGTATCGTTATTTTTTATCATTGTGTAAAGTATAAAATTAAATAGACTTTTAAAATCATCAAACCTGTAGTGAAGGTCTGTCCTACAGTCAAGTTTATTATTAACCGTATACTCTTTTGCTATTTGAAAACCTTCTTCTGTAGTGCAATTTTTAATTAACTTTAATATTTCACCATAATGATTAGTGTCAATGTTGTCTTTATCGTAAATATCGGGGGCAATTGAGGTAGTACACCTGAAATCACATAAATCGTGTTTCTTTGTTATGAGCTTATATGCTACAAATCTCTGTTCAGTATTGAATCGTGCATCTTTGTTTAACAATATTTTGTCGATAAGATATTTATACTCGTTTAAATCAATGATTGAAGATAAATTCTTCAAAATTTCTAATGAGCGCGCCATTACAGTATAAGGACCTTTTCCTAATTCAAAAAATCCTTCTTTAACCTCTAATCCTATTTCAGTAGCCAAGCTATTATGAGATTTAAATAATTCGTGGAACTCTTTTTCCTCGTCTATTTCCTCCTTGATTTTATGATAATACTTAGGGCCCCAGTAATATAAAGTCGAATAATCATCATTTAAAATATCGCAAATGAAGTCCCCATTACTCCCATGAAAACTATAATCATAGTGCTTATCATCTGTAACGCAAAAATCAATATCGCATTCGTCATAATCGAAACTTATATAATCTATCTTCATAATTTCTATCCCTCCTGTTATCAATCACTAACATAATTTACAATTGATAGCATGTTATCAATTGTTATACAAAATAGTGGACAGATAACCAGTTATCAACTACAATAATATTATAGTCAACATCAACTGATACGTCAACAACAATTTTCAGTTTAAGAAAGGTTTAAGAAAGGGGTAATTCTAATGAACAATCAAGACATTCGCCAAGAAATCAAGGAGGCAAGCTTAAAGTATTGGCAAGTAGCCGATGCTTACGGATGTGCTGACGGTACTTTCAGCCGCAAGTTAAGGAAAGAGCTACCGGAGTGCGAAAAACAAAGAATCCGTCAAATAATAGCGGATTTAAGTAGGGAGGCAGTGTAATGGCTGATAACATACCCACTATGTACACATGCAGAGAGACTGCAAAGGCAGCAAAAGTGGCTGAACATTATGTCAGGCAATTGGTGAAGGACAATAGGATTGTTCATGTTAGATGTGGGAACCGGCGCTTGATCAACTTTGAAAAATTTGTTGAATTTCTAAACACTGGCGATCAAGAAGCACAGCCGGAACCGGAATACGGGAAAATCCGAAAGCTGAGCTAAAAGAAAATGCCGCTCAAGCGGCAGAAAGGAAAAATCATGATTACAGACTACATACCACTTGGAGCGGCAAACGCAATCACCACAGAGGAGCTTGTCAGGTTAACTGGCTTTAACAGCGCCCGTGAATTACAGGCAGGTATCGAAACCTTGAGAAATCAAGGATATGTCATTGCTTCAAAATGCCATGACGGTGGCGGTTATTTTATACCCGAAACAGCCCACGAGTTGAAGACCTTTATACGTACTGTGGAAAACCGCGCTAAGCATTCCCTCCGTTCTCTCCAGAGCGCCAAACGGATGCTTGATGAACTGGAAGAAAAATAACAAAAGCCGGTTGGCAGACCGGCGCTTGAAAGAAGGTGATATTACTTAATAAATTTTCTGGTTTCATTTTAACAGATATTTGACGGAAATCAAGACAAATTTTTCCCGCTGGGCAACGACCTGGCGGGAGCAAAAGAAGGTGATACTTGTTTGACCATTAGTGAAATTTTATCAAGCCTAAAAAACGTTAATGGAAGCGGCGATCAGTATACGGCACTCTGTCCCGCTCACGATGATAAACAGAACAGCTTATCTATAGGCACGGGTGACAAAGGTATTGTCCTTCACTGTCACGCTGGGTGCAGCACCGAAAATATTATTCAGGCAATGGGATTAACTATAAATGATCTGTTTTATGAACAAAGAAATCCGTCTATGAATTCAAGCGGCAAGAGGGAAATAGAAGCGGTTTATGACTATACCGACATTAACGGTAAAGTAGTACATAGTAGTATCCGTTATCGGAATCCAAAGGGGTTTAGCCAGCGCCGGCCTGATCCGATTAAGCCCGGCCAGTGGATATATAATCTCAAGGACATTCAGCCCGTGATTTATAACCTTCCATCCGTGGCAAAAGCTATCAAAGAAGAAAAGCCTATTTTCATAGTTGAAGGCGAGAAGGACGCTGACAACCTCACGAAATTAGGCTTTACGGCCACCACTAACCCAATGGGCGCGGGTAAATGGCGTGAACATTATTCATATTACTTATTAGGTGCTATTTGTTACATTATAGCAGATAACGATAAGCCGGGCAATGAGCATGCCGTAAACGTTGCGAAATTACTAAAAGGAAAGGCAAAGACGGTCAAGATGATTGACCTTAAACGTGAATTTCCTGAGCTTCCGGAAAAAGGAGATGTTTCCGACTTCTTTACAATAGCCGGAGGTAAGGATCTGCATGGATGCTTGGAGCTTTTCAAGAAGATGGTTAACGATGCCGCCGAGTTCAGCGAAAAGGGGAACGATAGCACAAAAAAATCCGGCCTTGTGTGTATTTCTGATATAACGCCACAGGACGTTGAATGGCTATGGAAGCCATATATCCCGCTGGGGAAAATATCTCTAATGAGAGGCGACCCAGGGCAAGGCAAAACGACTGTTTCCTTAACGTTAGCATCTATTGTATCAAATGGCTGTGCTTTTCCTACTGAATCTGGATTTACCGCTACGGAGGCCGGTAATGTACTATACATAACGGCAGAGGATGGACTGGCAGACACTATAGCGCCACGGCTGATAAAGGCAAAGGCGAACATCAGCAGAGTGTTTTCTTATGAAGAGAGTACCATAGAGCAATTGTCTTTTATGAATCCCAAGTTTGAAGAACTCATAAAAGAAGCTAAGCCGCGATTAGTTATCGTAGACCCTATTCAAGCCTATTTGGGTTCAACTGTAGACGGACATAGAGCAAACGAAGTCAGGCCGGTTATGCACCATATTGGGACACTGGCAGAAAAGTATAATTGTGCTATTGTCCTGATCGAACACATGAATAAGGGTGTAGGCGTAAAAGGTTTGTATCGCGGATTAGGAAGCATTGATATAACAGCGGCAGCCCGGAGTATTTTACTTGTTGGTAGTAATCCAGAGGATGAAAATGATAAGGGTATCGCCCATATCAAAAGCAATCTAGCCCGGCATGGCAAGGTTATAGGCTTCTCTATATCAGACGAACGCGGTCTTGAATGGAACCCAAATACGACATTAACGTCGGACATATTACAAGGTTATGGCGGCGGTAGTGGTGAACGTACCGACCATGCACTTGAAGACGCCAAAGATTTTTTGAAGGATATTCTTACTGAAGGTAAGCAGAATTCAAACGACATCTACCTAACGGCAAAACAATATGGTATTTCAAAAAGAACATTACAACGAGCGCGGGACGAATTAGACATTGACTGCAAGGAGCGACAAGGTTTTGGTAAAAATACCGTTGTTTATTGGAAATTACCATGCCATTTAAGACTCATAAAGCCATCTTCACCTGTAGAATCAATAATTGACGTAACGGATGATGAGGACAGCGAGATTCTTAATTCGTTCAAGCAAACCGCTCTCAGTGAAAGCCAAAATACCACAGACACATAAAATTTGGCTTTCACTGGACGGAGCCGCATACAGAGCGGGTTTGTTCAGTGGAAGCCATGGCTCGCACTGGATAACGATAAATAACGATAAAAATACGTTCAAATCCGCATACAGAGCGGCTTCCCTCAGTGAAAGCCAAGGTGATTATTTGGATTTAGGGTTGGCTTTCACTGGACGAGACGGCATACAGAGCGGGTTTGACGTGATTTTATTACAATATTGAAGCGCATCAGTAAAAGCCATGGCTCGCACTGAACGAAGCCAGTAAATAAGCGGCCTCACTCAGTGAAAGCCAAAATATACATGTCTTAAGGAATTTGGCTTTCACTGGACGTACAGAAAACTACAGATGAAAACCTAACAAAACCTAACATTTAATTCAGTTACATTTAACCAGGTAGGGGTATGGATAATCTCTAGGAGACTGGACACCTAGACCGATTGCCGTCTGAAATGCGTAAAAATTTCCCGAAATGGTAACCTTTATTATTCCGTCCTTGTTACCCTGTTACCCTTTTTTTGAAACTCCTACCTGGGAATATCTTGGGCTCGCCAGCACCGCAGTAGAATTTATTATTTGAAAGGACCCGTAGTCCCCCCGCCTTCACCCAAAAAATGGTGTCCGGCCTTGACCGGGGAGGGGGCAGCTTCCTTTTGAGAATCACGGAATAAAGACGATCGTTACAACTTGCAACCCGAAGGTGTTACACCGTTACACACTCTCCCCCTGCATTGAGCTTGATATATAGATACTGGACTGTATAAGCGCAGTGGACGGATTATTTTAAAGTGTGTTGAAGAAAGTATCACGTCAGATATAAATACTCCTTATCACGCTTAAAACGAGACAGACAATGCCGCACCTCTTTGATACGGAGGGCGGGTTTTTGTTTCCTGAGAGGACGCCGCTTGTCCTCAATCTTGCAGTTGAGTATCCAAAATTGGAGGGTCCAGCACGCTAAACTTACCTCATATAAGGGTGGAATACCAGAGGCCGACCTATTACACAAAAATGAGTAAGAGCTTTTAAGGGTGCGATTGGAAATCACGGCCTAGCCTAGCAAGGTGGTCCAATATGGGACCAGTCTTTCGGACAAAAATGTCCAAAACCTCTTTGCGCCGCTGCGGAAAGGTACTAAAATTTCTGATTCCTTGCTTTATACACGCACGGAAGAAAAAAAGAAGCGGGGATATCCCCGCTTCGTGCTATATTGATCGTTACTCGGCTCCGTCAAGCCTCTCAATTAACTTTTCTTGAATTTTTAAGGCATCAATCTGTGAATACATCTTGCCAAGCTCAAGTTGTTTTATGTAGTTTCTTGACTTTTCACTGACCGCCCTTATTAGCTTTTTATCTTTCGCTATGTAGTGATGTCCGTTAAAAAGAAATTCTCCTTCTATGTATTCGTCTATTATAGGAATCATGTTGCAAATTCTGAATACTTTCTCTTGGCTTGCAATAGTCCCGATATGGTAAGTCAGGCAATTTCCCTTTCCTCTTTTGCTTTCAACGGCCTCTATTTTTTGCCTATATACGCTTATCTGACTGCTTAGAGGTATAAGCCAATAGATTCCATAACCATCTTTTACCGAATAATAAAAGGGTCTGCCAGCCTTGTTGTAAATATGATTATCATGGGGAAAATCAATGTAGTATTTATCATTAATTTTATACAGTCCATTTTCTACCATGCATTTTTCCCCATTCCATAAATAAAACCCCTCTTATAGAGGGGTAATCTTTGCAAGCCTGCGTCTTATACCCCGCCCGCAGGCATGCGGCTAATATTAGCAAGTCGCGCTCTTGATACCCCGCTGGCGACATGCGGCATACACTATTAGGCGATTCAATCGCCTCTATGTATTTTTACATCTTTATTGTAAAATATGCGTCGGAAAATGTCAACAAGAAACTAAAAGCTGCGGCAAATTACTGCAAGTTACAACAAGTTACTAAAAGTTAGCAGGTCGTAATACTCGCGTGGTCAGGCTACATTTATTCATCATCCATTGTCTTATTCGTATTTTTGGAAGCCGCTTCCGTTATTTTTTCTATTCTCCATCCGGCCAGCTGTCCCGCTCTAATAATTTCCTAATCAATGCAATAACAGTTTTAAGTTCGCTATTTTCCCGTAATAATCGCTCGTATTGAGCCCGCGATACTGTATCACCTTTCGGGACCTTGATTACCCAGCGGCTACCGCTCAGATCGTCATTGAGCTTGTATGCGTCAAGCAATCCCTGTTCGCATCTGCGCCGGACGGTTGAATCGCTGATTCCCATAGCCTTGGCGTATTCAGTGGTTGTCATTTCTGTAAAGGGGAGTTGTGGTTGATACGTTGGCATAGTACCTCCTTGCTGAGCATTTGTTATATTCATCGTAAATCTGACAGGGCGGTCGCCTATAGGTTTTCACAAATTTGTGATAAACTCGTAAAATCGACGTTTTCGGTAAAGCAGTTCATAGATTCATTCTTCTGTGTTGGTATTAGGCTTATCGACTGCTTCCCTTGTATGCGTCAAGAACTCTTCCAGCAGAAAGTTTATATATTGCGACAAGTCCGGCTCCTCATTTACTTCAATAATTTTTATTTTCATCTTCATGCTCCATCTCCTAAAAATGGAGCGGTGTTGCTGCTCCTTGGTAGGTTAAATACTACTGAGAGGTACGAAGCCGCCGCTTTTGTATTCTTCACGTCCGGCTTTAATAATTGCCTTTTCTTCATCCGTTAAATTTGTTTCGATAATCAGCGTATCATCTACCAATAACGATAATATTGGTTTCAGCGCTTCTAGTTTGCTATCTGGTATATCATCTATATAGTCAAGAATTTCCTGTCTGATTGCCGACATATAATCATCCTCCTATTTGTATATTTGCCCACGTAAACCAATCTCATACACTATTATATCGCTTTCGGCAACATCAAACAATAGCCGGTATTTTCCGATACGGAGCCTGAAACCATCCTGCCCGCTCAATGTCTTTATATCACCTTGCGGAGGTTCTAAAGATAGTTTATACAGCCCCTTTTTTATCCGTGACTTTACGGAAGCGTCTAATCCTGACAGGTACTTAGCCGCCTTTGGAGATAATTCTACGTTCATTTACTCACTACTCCCTTCCTTCATCTTCCACGTACTCCATAATATCGCCGGGCTGACAATTGAGGTAACGGCACAGGCTACCTATCGACCGTGTATCTATGTGGCCGGTTCCTGTTCTGATTTTATCAAGTGTGGCTGTACCAATAACTTTGTCAGTTTTTAATTTGTATAAGCTGATGTTCTTTCTTTTCAGTAAGTCAAGCAGTTTTGTATAAGTTACAGGCACCTGCTATCCCTCCTTTCTGAGTATTAGTATAACACAATACTTGACCTAAGTCTAGGTTAATAGTGCACAAATATATTGTTTCGACTAGACCTAAAATTTGGTCATATCATCAATAGACAATGACCTATTATTAGGTTATACTGTATTCATAGCAAAGGAAAGCGGCGGGAGCCGAAAGCACCGCACAAAGTTGAAAACCATATCCCGTGTGAGGAACCCTAAGGGTAGACAATAGTCAGGAAGATGATTCAACCGCTTTCCAGCAAAGGAGAACGACAAAGCCGGGTATAACACCTTGAGCAAGGCGCAGAGCGTATCGCAATAGCAGGGTCAGCGTCCCGGCCTCCAATAAAACTAAAGGAGCGATTCAGATGAATGGTCTAAGAATCAAAACAGTTACCGGCATGGAGCTGGCAATATACGGCCCTGTCCAGTACAACGAAAAGTATAATGTCTACTATTGCGCCGAGGCAAGCTGGCCGGCTGAAATAGTAACTGAGGTGTTATCATGAGCGGTAAAGAGCTAACCAACAAGGTAAGAGAATTTAAGGAACTGCAAATCTTCATCCAGCAACTTCAGGAGGAAGCCGAGGTGATCAAGGCAGAGATCACCACCGAAATGGAAGCCCGGCAGACAGAAAAAATGCTTGTGGATGTATTCAAGGTAAGGTACACCACCGTTACAAGTAGCCGTTTCGATACTACGGCATTTAAGGCCACACACAAAGAGCTTTATAGTCAGTACACAAAGCCCAGCTTTGGCAAGCGATTCAGCATAGCTTAAGGAGGCCAGTGTGGAGATCATTACCATCAACGTAAAAGAGTTATCACAGTTCCTGGATTATCTGGCGGATAAGGCTGAAAGCTGCTATAAAGCGGAGGTTATGGCTGCTGTGGAGGCATTCAAGCGGGAATACGGCATAACATAGTAAAAGGCCCTTACCGAAGCGGCAAACTAAGGTAAAGGCCCAGCGGGATATACCCACACATCACAATCAGAGTATATCCCGCTTCCAGAAATTAAGCAAGATTATTTTTAAAGGAGCGAATACCATGAGTAATTATCCGAATGATACTATTGACTGCATTACAGAAATTGAAACCGCGCTTGATAAAGGCGCCCAAGTATTGGATGATCTTTTAAGCCGTTATATTATGGACTTAAGCCCATGTAAAGATTTTAGAAAAGAATATATTAGGCTTACGACTATGCTGCACATCATTAACGATTACATTTCTACTGCACAACAGATGCTTGTTCATACAAGGGAGCGCGAGGAAATGACCGCTCAAAGTGTATTGGATGGGATAGCTGAATATTTTGGCCGACCGCTGTCCGATCTTGAGGTTTACAATATCGCTAGGGTTATGCCAATTAGATGCAATAATTATAAAGACGGGATAGCAGTATAGGATTGAAAAAACGTTAACGTCCTTTCTTATGAAATAGGAGAGGGCGTATTATTTTTATTGCGGGTCCTTCCTATACCCCTACCCCCATGCTGGTCGATGATGGCGCGGGATTTCTCTAAATTCTATAAAAATTTTCAGGGTGCTTCCTACCGCTTTTTGTCTAATAGGGCTAGGCTGCAAAGGTACTGGTGTAGGCCGCTTCTTCTTGTATTTTCTTGTGATTTAACGTAACTTTCTATTAGATTAAGCACCAAATAAGCACTAAAAACATATTTCGAAGACAATTTAAGAAAAAACAAACCCGCTCAGAATGCTGATTCTAAGCGGGTTTCCTTGCACTGCGCCCCACGCGAGTCGAACGCGCGACCTTTCGGTCCGGAGCCGAACGCTCTATCCACTGAGCTAAGGGCGCATAACATCAAAAGAGGATAATCCAGAATAATCTCCGGATTATCCACTCCTTCAAACTAGGCAGGAGGGATTCGAACCCCCGGATGATGGAGTCAGAGTCCATTGCCTTACCGCTTGGCGACTGCCCATCAGAAGAATTTTGTACTTGTCGTACGGCTTGTTATTATATCTTAAGAATTATATTTTGTAAAGCAGAAATTTTTACTGACGACCCGCGGCCAAACCGCGGCTAAACAGCGCATCCGAACCGCATACTGGTCATAGCTGGCCCTGCCGGTCATTAACTTACCCGCTGCTTACTTATGCCTGTATCTCCGCATGGTGTCGTTTACTACGTACCTTCTTCTACGACTGTTTCTCCCTGCGCCTCTCCTTTTTCTGTTCCTTTTTCTGTATATTCTATAAACATTTCGGGTTATCATTATCATAATCACAAAAGCGGCGGCTAGCACGCAGATTGCCAGAAATATTGTCTTTGCGAATTTCATGAGAAGACTGGCAAGTCCGCCCGCTTCTTTACTTCCAATGTCTGTTTCTGCTTCAACGTCAACAGCGGCGACACTGTTTTGAGCTATAAGCTCAATCTCGTCCAGCAATATGTCCTTGTACATAAGGCTAAGAGTGCCTATCTTGTCGCCCGCGTTAACGGGAGCATCCAGGGAACCGTGAAGAGTTGTCAGCACTTCAATGCTTTCCTTGTTCACCATATCCGGAAGCAAAGCCTGTATCTTTTTCTCGCCCCGTACCTCCACCTGGCCTAATTCTTTAATTTCACCGTCAATTTCCTGTACTACGGGCACCATCTCAGTATAAGAATCGAACAGCTCTGCTTCGGCAAACCTGGTAAAGCCGTATTCCAGCATAGCGGTGGTATCGGTATACATGGCGGGGCTTTCGTCATGCATTACCACAGTTATCAGCTCTATGTTATCCTTCTTGCCATATGTAACAAGGGTATGCATAGCCTCGTTTGTGAAGCCGGTTTTGCCGCCTACTACGTTTTCATCATAATATCTGCCGGGTTGTATCAGCTTATTAGTATTGTTTAAAGGCTTCGGGTCTGGATTTTTTTCCGTATAAGGTATTTCGGAACGGTCGGTTGATATAAACTTGACGAAATAAGGGTTTTTAATTGCCTCTTTCATTATAAGAGCCATATCGTAAGCCGTAGTGTAATGGTTTTGGTCATGAAGGCCGTGGGGATTCATAAAATTCGTATTGAATGCGCCAAGGGTCTGAGCCTTTTCCGTCATCATAACGGCAAATTCCTCCACCGAGCCTCCTACATGCTCCGCCAAAGCATTAGACACCTCATTGGCGGATTCCAGCATGAGAGCGTACATAGCTTGCTCTATGGACAGAGTTTCCCCCTCGTCCATAGCTATATGGCTTGAGCCGTAAGGAATACTGAACACCGCGTTGTGAGAGAAGCTTACTCTCTCATCCAAGTTATCGCCGGCATATTCCAGCGTAAGCAAAGCCGTCATTACTTTGGTGATGCTGGCCGGAAAGTTTTTTTCGTTTATATTTTTATCATAGATAACTATGCCTGTCCTTGCGTCCATTATTATTGCCGAAGGAGCGGTTACATTAAAATCTCCTTCTCCGGGTTCGGCCAAAATGGTAGAAAAATTAAAACAAAACATGTATAATAAGCATAAGAATAATGCAATAGAAGTTTTTTTCATTTTAATTACCTCATGTTCATATCTTTATATTCCAATTTGTCATTATACACCAATTAGGCATGAGGTCAATAATAGATGTAAAATTCGATACTAATGTTACCGGAGGCTTTATGGAATTCATCAAGAGTAAGCTGAATTATATTATCGCGGCGATTTGTATTCTTCTGTTTGGCATGTTATACGTAAGCAAAATAAATGCTAAACAATATGTCCCGTTAC
>Ga0153945_1000440_pt1 | contig 12829 bp, 11 predicted proteins | sample TSNJ029MetaG_FD_104720 | JGI IMG/M metagenome (GOLD analysis project Ga0153945, IMG submission 104720) | Attine ant fungus gardens microbial communities from New Jersey, USA - TSNJ029 MetaG | ecosystem: Host-associated > Fungi > Mycelium > Unclassified | place: USA: New Jersey, Wharton State...
ATTTGTTATGCAAGATTGCAAGATTTCATATAGAGTTTGAACATATTCACCCTTTTGAAGACGGAAATGGCAGGACCGGTAGATTGCTAATTAACTATGAATTATTGAAAAATGGATTACCACCAATTGTTATTCCAACAGAAAAACGCGGCATTTATTTTGATTATATCGCAACATATAATGAAGAACAATTGAAACAAATGTTTAGCGAATTATTGGAATTTGAGATGAAGAGAATTGAGAAATTTAAAGATATGAAATTCTGATTTCATTCATCGTGGGATATGAGTAAATTAATTGAATTAATGTGCCAAATAATAAGTAAGAAAGAAGCAATTAATTCATGATAACATTGTTTGAGGAAGGATTTGTCCAAGTGACATCTGAATTGTTCCAACACTCCAAATAGATGAAGTAACGAATATGTAAAAGTATTCGTTTTTTATCGGTAAAAAAGAAACCAACTGCTATGATTAACACCGCTAAGTTTTACTGGTAGTTTTCTTGATGAAGATTTATATAGGAACTTGTTAATCTAACCTTGTATCAAACAGAAGAAGGATTAATAAGAATTGAAGTTCAGTTGAATGAGGATACCGTTAAGTTAGTAGATATAGAATAAAGAATACAAAGTTCTATGCATACTTTGTATTCTCGTATTTATGGGGCAGTAATCATGCTTTATCTCTCTTATTTTTGAGAATCATAGTTTAGTTTTACCATCGAAAATATAATCATCCCAAGGAAGTTATTATTTAATTTTCAACTTATTCAACCATTCATTAACCATTGATGGAGCTTTATCCATATCATCTCGATAGATGGCAAACGCATTTTTTTCTACTTTGGCTTTAGGTTGTTTTCTTTCAATTGTTTGAACTGTATTAGATAACCCACTTCCTCCATGAGTAACAAAAGGAATAATCTTTTTATAAGAAAAATCATATTCTTCTAAAAATGTATAAATTGGCATTGGAAAATCAGCATACCAATTAGGATATCCAATAAAAATAACATCATATTCCTCAAAATCCTCTATTTTATTTTTCAATTCTGGTCTTACATCATTATTTTTTTCTACTTTGCCTAAGTTAACTAATGTAGTGTGATCTAATGGATAATCAATCTTTGTTTCAATTCTGTAAATATTGGCATTCAATTCTTTTTGAATTAATAATGCAACATATTGTGTGTTACCAAATACTTCTCCATTTACGACATGAACACTGTTTGCTTCATTTTGAGTCATATTGTTTGGATTATCTGTTTCTGGTATTGAAAAATATGTCACAATTATTTTTGAAGCATTTGCATTTCTTTTATTCATTTTCATTCTTCCCTTCAAACTTAATGATTTATTTTTGATTATTAGCTTTGATAATCTCTGCAAGCTTTACATTTTCATTGATATATCTTGCGTTTGGATTTTTATCATTGATACTAAGTGTAATCGCAAGATTAGGACAGTGATGAGCACACGCTAAACAAAATTCGCATGTTTCCTTCTTTCTTTTCGCTATTCCATCTTCAATATAAATATTGCCTACTGGACAAACTCTTACACAAATTCCACATCCCACACACTTTTCTGTGATAGTAATCTGTTCTCCGTTAATAATACTAGGATTATCAGCAAAAATTTTTGCTGCTCTTGCATGAAAATCTCTACCTTCTTGACTTGCTTCTGGAATTTCTTTTTTTCTTTCTTTTACATCTTTTAATGCTGCTTTTAATTGTTCATCTATTTTTTTATCAATAGCTTTTTCCTCTAACATATTAAATGATGGTAAATAATTATCTACCATAAGAATAGATTGGATGTAATCGATGTGTAATCCGAATTCTTTACATAAATTAGCTAGATATTCGGGTGCATCACTATCGTCTTTACCATATGTTAGAATTACGTAGAAATAATCTGTTTTAAAAGTTGCTTTTTTCAAAAAGTTTAAAACTATTTTTGGTGGTTCACCACCGTATACTGGTAATACAACACCTATTTTTTCGTCTTCAAAATCTAAGTTTAAATTATTGATAATTTGTGGAATACTAATTGGGTTTTCTTCAAATTGCTTTGCTACAAATAAACTATTCCCTGTAGCCGTAAAATAAAATAACATAGTATGCCTCCTTTGCACATTTCTGATTTCATATCTTAACTATAATACCTTGTTGTTACTACAGGTCAATACAAATATTGAAAAATATTTTTTGTTTTCATTTTCTCTATAATTTAATACAAATCTATTGACCTGTAGTTACTGCAAGGTGTTAAAATGTATCTATACAACATAAAATTAAATAAAGTAAAGAGAAAACAAGGAGGAATAAATTGTATGAAAGTATTATTGATTAATGGTAGTCCTAATGCAAAAGGATGTACATTTACAGCATTAAGTGAAGTTACTGAAGTATTAAATAAAGAAGGAATAGAAACTGAAATAATTCATGTAGGCAATAAAAATCTTAGAGGTTGTATTGGATGTCGCAAGTGTAAAACAACTGGTGAGTGTGTGTTTAAAGATTTAGTTAACGAAGTTTCACCTAAGTTTGTAGAGTGTGATGGAATTATTATTGGATCACCAGTCTATTTTGCATCAGCTAATGGAACTTTAGTTTCTTTTATTGATCGTCTTTTCTACAGTACAATGACAGATAAAACAATGAAGGTTGGTGCAGCCGTTGTCAGTTGTCGTAGAGGAGGAGCAAGTGCTACTTTTGATGAACTTAATAAATATTTTACGATTTCTGGAATGCCTGTTGTTTCAAGTCAGTATTGGAATAGTGTACATGGTAATACACCAGAGGAGGTACGCTTAGATATAGAAGGAATGCAAACAATGCGTACATTAGGTAGAAATACTGCCTTTATGATAAAGAGTATTCAATTAGGAAAAGAAAAATTTGGATTACCTGAAAAAGAAGAATGGCAAAGAAGAAACTTTATTGAGATGTAAAGTTACTTAACAAAGCCAAGAAGCGATAAAAAAAAGTTTCTTGGCTTTATTGTTTTACTTATACTAATTAAATACATTGCAATTGCCATAATTAAAAAGGCAATAGGTAATACTAATTCTTTTAATAATTTAATATCCTCATGACAATCAAAAATTAAATAAAAACACCATAAAAACTTATGATGTTTAATTTAATAATACGTTATCATATTTTTATCTAACCAAACCAGCTAAACGTTCAACTGATGCAGCTTCTTGATGATTAAAGAAAGAACTTTCTTTTAAATCTAATCCTTTAATTGTGTCCATATCTTGATTAGATAATGAAAAATCGAAGATATCGATATTTTCTTTCATTCTATCAAAGTCAGAAGTTTTTGATAAAACAACAATATCTCTTTGTATTAACCATCGTAAAATAACTTGAGCAATTGATTTATTATATTTATCTCCAATAGTTTTCAATGTAGGATTACTGAACATATTATTTCTTCCCTCAGCAAATGGGGCCCATGCTTCAGTTTGAACATTATATTTTTTCATTACTTCTTGAGCTTCTATTTGTTGGTGAAAAACATTAACTTCTACTTGATTGACCATTGGTTTAATCTCACTAAATATCGCAATATCGGTTAAACGATCTGGATAAAAATTACTGACACCAATCGCTTTTAATTTTCCTTCTTTATATAAATCCTCCATTGCTCTATATGTTCCATAATAATCATTTAATGGTTGGTGAATCAACATTAAATCAATATAATCTAATTGCATTTTTTGTAAAGATTCTAAAATTGAAGCTTTCGCTTTTTCATATCCAGCATTAGAAATCCAGACTTTTGTCGTAATAAATAATTCTTCTCTTGGCACTCCACAAGTTTTAATTGCTTCTCCTACAGCTTCTTCATTTCCATAAGATTGAGCTGTGTCTATTAAACGATAACCTGCTTTAATAGCATCTTGTACACAGCGAATACATTCTTCTTTATCCGCAATTTGGAATACTCCAAATCCTGCTTTTGGTATTTTTAAGCCATTATGTAATGTTACATATTCCATTTTTTTAAACCTCTTTCTTTCTGATTTTTTATTACTTAGTAGTCAAAACTATCAAACTGCTAACATTGTAATACCTTGTTGCTACAACAGAGCAAGATATATTATTCTTTTTTTAATGCATTTTTAATTGGTAATATAAAATTAGTGTTTACCAATTTGATACTATTTAAAACGTTAATTATTAAAATCAAATATTTATTCTTGAAAAGAAATAGAATCTGTTGTATATTATTTTTGTAATACCATGTAGTAACAACATGGTAGTTTGATAGTAAGAAAGATGAGGTAACAATATGTACACAATGAAGCAGGTCTGTGAGCAATTAGGGATGACTTATGAAACATTACGTTTTTATTGTGATGAAAGCTTAATACCTAATATTAAACGTGATAAGAATAATTATCGTAATTTTGATGAAAGAAATATTGCTTGGATTGAGGGATTGCAATGCTTAAGAAAATGTGGAATGAGTATTAAAGATATGAAACAATATATGCAATATTGTCTTGAAGGTCCTTCTTCCATTCTTGACAGAAAAGAAATGTTGGATGATCAAAAGAGGATATTGCAAAGTAAAATGGTTGAAATCCAAGAGAGTATTGATTTTATTGATAAGAAACAAATGTATTTTGATAATGTATTATCTGGGGATATAGAATATTCTAGTAATATAATTGATTATAAAGCATAAAATGAATTTAATAGAAAAAACAGAACTTATGTATTTTGTTCGTGAGTTCTGTTTTATTACGTGTAGACTAGATGATTTGTAAAATTATTTTAAATAAATGCTTGACCAGTGGTAACAACAGGGTGATAGTATGTTTATATAAGAGGACAATTATATAAAAATTTATTAGTACTATTAAAGAAATGGAGAAATAATTATGAAGCAAAATTATTTAAAATTAAACAACAACTGTGAGATACCACAAATTGGACTTGGCGTATTTCAAATTCAAGATAATCAAGTTGCAAAAGAAATATGTTTACGAGCTTTTGAAGTTGGCTATCGACATATTGATACTGCACACCATTATTACAATGAACAAGGTGTTGGCTTAGCTGTTAAAGAAAGTGGATTAAAAAGAGAAGAAGTATGGATTACTAGTAAGCTATGGCCAAATGAATATGGTGAAGATATCACAGAAGTAGCTATTGATAGAATGCTTGAGAGACTTAATTTAGAATATTTAGATTTATTACTTTTACATCAACAAGTTGGTGATTATATTGGGGCATGGAAAGCAATGGAAAAAGCAGTAGCAAAAGGAAAGGTAAGAAGCATAGGATTAAGCAATTTTGAATCAGAGCGTTTAGAAGAAATTTATGAAATTGCAACCATCAATCCTGCTATATTACAAGTGGAATGTCACCCATATTATCAACAAAATGATCTTAAAAAGAGAATTGAAGCATATGGTACAAAATTAGAATGTTGGTTTCCATTAGGTCATGGAGATCCTGCGTTAATTAATGAATCTATCTTTGTAGAGTTAGCAGAAAAATATCAAAGAAGTCAAGTACAAATCATTCTTCGTTGGCATGTACAAGTTGGAAATATTATTATACCAAAATCATCAAATCCAGTTCATATGAAAGAAAATTTAGAAATTTTTAATTTTACTTTAACAGAAGAAGAAATGAATAAGATCAGAAAAGTTGATAAAGGTATTCGTTATTATAATCTTACTTTAGAACAACAACAAGAAAAGTATTTAAATATTAAATTAGGATAAGAATGGGGGCAGAAGTATGAGTGTTAATTTAGGATTTATTGGATTAGGCAATATGGGATTTCCCATGGCCAAAAATTTGTTGACAAGATTTGAAAGACTGATGGTATTTAATCGTAGTCAGGAAGCTTGTATTGCATTAGCTGAAAAAGGAGCAATGGTTGCTGAAAGTGTTGCAGAATTAGCTGGTTATACTGATATTATTTTCCTTTCATTGCCAGGACCTATTGAAGTTGAAGAAATCGTTTCTGGATCAAATGGATTATTGGCAAATAGTAAATCAGAACAATACATTATTGATTTTAGTACAGTTGCTCCTTCAACGACTAAAAAAATGGTAGAGTTAGCTTTAGAAAAAGGTGTTACTTATATTGATATACCAGTAAGTGGTGGAGGAGTAGGTGCAGAAAAGGGAGAACTATCATTAATGATAGGAGCTACTAAGAAAGAAATAAAGCAAGCTAACTTAATAATTTATTTGGAAACAGTAGGGAATACTTTTCATTTTATTGGAAAGCGTGGTGGTGGCTCAGCTATTAAAATAATTAATAATTATATGTCATTTACTGCTCAAGTGATAAATGGAGAAGCTATTTTGATGGCGGATCAATTAGGTATTTCTATGGATACTTTTTATGATGTTGTTTTAAGTAGTTCAGGAGCAAATGCGATTCTTGCAGCAAAGATGAATAAAGTTAAAAATAATGATTTGGAACCAGGCTTTGTTGTGGATCTTGTGCTTAAAGATTTGGAATTAGCAAGGCAACTTGCTCAAGATAGTCAAATACCTAACTTTACTCTTAATACTGGTATTCAATTTTATCGAAAAGCACAAAAACTAGGTTATGGGAAAAAAGACTCATCAAGTGTTATTAAAGTAATAAGAGAATTAAAATAGATGTATAAAAGGAGTCAACAAGGAGTATTGGAACTAGTTGCTAGATAATGTTTATTATATCTTTATATTAAGCACCATTGGATTGTGCTACTAAATATCTTAATAAGTAGATTAAATTTTGCAGTAAATGATTGCTTCAAATCAAAGAGTATCAGTGAGTAAGCATGATATATCATTACCTGTAGACATCCAAATATCGACTGATCGAAATAATATAACAAATAATCTTCTAAAATATAGCATTCCCATTTAGTTTTGCTATATCAATGTGGCTCACATTTTTTGTGAGCCTATTTTTTTGAAAATTATAATTTATGTGGTGATTATAAATTATGAAAGAAAGATATAAAACAAATAGTGTAGTATTTTTAATGTTAATTAAAGAAGAAAACAATCAAAAGCGGATATTATTACAATTAAGACAAAATACTGGATATATGGATAAAATGTTTGATATGGATGTTAGTGGTCATGTTGAGAGTAATGAAAAAATTGGAGTTGCACACTTATTAGAGAAACTAAAAAGGAAGGAAATATTACGTAAAAAAAAGAAAATATTAAATTAGTATCATTCGAACATAAAGCATCGGAAAACTATTATAATTTTTTTCTTCAGTTGTGATGTATTTGATGGAACCCTCAAATTATGGAACCAAATAAATGTGCAGAGCTAACTTAGTTAATTTAGATAATTTACCAGAGAATCTTATTGATCATAATAAAAGAGCGATTACGAAATGTATTAACATAAAAATATGGGGGAAATAGAAATGCACAAAAACAAAAAAGTGTTGATGAACTAAATTTTCTTTGTAATTTAATCAGATATTCTCTTGATTTCCTATGAGAATAATTTTATTTCCTTAACTGATGCAAAATGCAAAAGTGATATTATATCAAAAAAATATTAACCTATGAGCAAAAAAATGTAGGACAACCTTCACTTAATGAAATTACACGTATTAATCTAGTTCTAGGTATATAATTCATTGAACAAATTAAAAAAGCACATAATATGATTATTTTTTTTGTATTCTTCATAACAATTTTCCTTTCTATAAATACCAATATCTTACTATATTATAGCATAATTTTATTATACAAAAACAAATTGTGGAAAAAAGTAATTTTTTCCGACTTATAAAAAAATATGTATTCGACATTTTATATATTGTTATCAAAAATAAAAAGCATTGTTTTAGTAGTCTTAGTTAGTAATTTCTTTAGCTCCAACATAAAGTAACGAATATGTGAAAGTTCGTTTTTTAGTATGACGATTATAGAAATCATATCTTTCTTTTAATAATAATAATACATAAAAACTGGTAGATTTAATTAAGGGGACCCTTAGAATTTGAATATAATTAACTAGATAGATCAATTAAAATACGTAATGGATTCAATTTACAGATAGTAGTGAACTAAATTCAAATTGATACTATCAATGTTTTTAACAACCAACGAATATAATAGAAAGGAGAAATTATGAAAATTCTACTAATTAGCGGTCACTGTAAAAGCAGTGTAGGAGCAGTAGGGAATGGCTATAGTGAATACATTATTACAAGAGAATTTGCGAAATTAATTAAAAATCATCTATCTTCCTATGCAACAGTCGATTTATACAATGCTGATAACGTAAATTTAAATGCTTATGATACAGTTAGTGCTAGTATTAATGACTTTAAAGGATTTGATTACATTCTAGAAATCCACTTCAACGCTGGTGGAGGGACTGGATCAGAAATCTATATTACATCTAGCGAAACAGGAAGATCTGTAGAAACAGCAATTGTCAATAAACTATCTAGCCTCTATAGGAATAGAGGAGTAAAAGTCGAAGATTTTAAAGTAATTAAAACGATTAAAAACAGTTTAGGAATAAGTACTGCACTATTAGAAGTATGTTTTATTGATTCTGCCAGCGATATGACAATTTATGCAAGTCAAAAAGATACGGTAGCAAAATTAGTTAGTGATGGAATTGTGGAAGGATTTGGATTAAACCAAACGACAACACCGACAACAAAAACAATCGAAGAAATAGCAAGAGAAGTGATTGCTGGCCAATGGGGAAATGGCGATGCAAGAAAAATTGCATTATCTAATGCTGGTTATGATTTCGCAAGCGTACAAGCGAAAGTTAATGAACTATTAGGAGTAAATACAAGTACCACCAAATCGAACGAAACCATTGCTAATGAAGTTATACAAGGCTTATGGGGAAACGGAGAAACTAGGAAAACAAATTTAACTAATGCTGGTTATGATTTCGCAAGCGTACAAACGATAGTTAATCAATTGTTAGGAGTAAACACAAGTACTAACAAATCGAACGAAACCATTGCTAATGAAGTCATACAAGGTTTATGGGGAAATGGAAACGAACGTAAGACAAAATTAGCACAAGCTGGATATGATTTCAACGCTATCCAATCAATCGTAAATAAAATATTAGCATAAACCATTAATACCACTCTTAAAATTGGGGTGGTATTTTTTTATATATAATACTGATGATTATTAAATTCGCTATTTGTGGGATAGTATTCCTATATTATTTTATATAAAATATATACGATAGGAGGTAATACTGTGAATCAAGAAAAAATCGGAAAATTTATTGCCCATCTTCGTAAAGAAAAAAAGATGACGCAACAAGAATTAGGTGAGAAATTAGGTGTGACTAATAAGACAATATCTAGGTGGGAAAATGGAAATTATATGCCAGATCTATCACTTCTAAAACCATTAAGTAAAGAACTTAGTATTAGTATTTAATAATATCTATATCAGCAATTACTATATTTCCAAGTGAAAGTAGTTGAGGATATATTTATTCAGTATTTGGAATTACACCAATGCCTATCGATGTCATAAAGATGATACATTTCATACAGATAACTATCATAATATTAAGAACATAGATTTTGCTTATTATGAAAAAAAATGCAATAAAATGAAGGAGGAATAGAATATGGGAAGTATGCTGAAATAATTGTAATAATTGGTGTTTTATTAATTATCGTAAGTAGTGTAACAGTTTTTATTTCCAGTATTGATAGAAGTGTTTCAGGAACGCTATTTATCTTAGGACTAATACTAAGTGGTGCAAGAGCCAGTTTGAAAAAGAAAAAACAAAGTATCATGAACATTTAAAATATTGAAAAAGCCTTTAGTTAATTCTCATAGGCCTTTTATATGCACCAAAAATAGTTGCTATAAGCTAAAATACTAAAATTTTGTGAAATCTGCTACTTTTTTATTTATCGATTCATAATTTATGTTATACTGGAATTATATTTGAAAATACAGATAAAGGAGGATCCAAAATAATGGTAAAGAAAATAGAATAAATAGAATGGTAATCTAAAATTTCGTATTAATTTATTTTATATAAAGGAGGACTTTTATTCATGTCAAAAAAGATTAAACGAATTTTAATGCCAATATTAGCTATTATGATAATACTAACAGGGCTTAGATTTCCAACCGATACACAAGCATCATCAACGAAAAAAACAATTCAATTATTAGCTACATCGGATATACATAACCATTTTTATCCATACCAATATATGATTGATAGTAATTATAATTCTGGAAGTTTAGCAAAAATTGCTAGTGTAGTCAAAGAGCGACGGGCGTTATACCCGAATACCACTATCTTAATTGATAATGGAGATACCATTCAAGATAACTCATCTGCCATTTTCTTAGATGAAGATGTTTTTCCAATGGTTGCTGGATTTAATTTATTAGGTTATGATGCATGGACTGCTGGTAATCATGAATTTAATTATGGTATTGATGTTTTACAAAAAGCAATTGATACATTTAATGGCAAATTTCTATTAGCGAATGTATATAAAGGTGAAGCATTACCGGAAAATCGTTTAAAAAATACATCAAATTATACAATTATTGAAAGAGAAGGAGTAAAAACTGCCATTATTGGAGTTGTTACCCCTAATATCACAAGATGGGATAAAGATAATTTAGAAGGGTATGTTGTCACAGACCCACTTGATGAAGTTAAAAATGCTGTCAATGAGATTCGTACTAACAACTATGCTGATATTGTTGTGGTAAGTTTCCATGCAAGTATTGATGGTGAATATGAAGGAATGACAGATTCTGCCGCAAAAATTGCTAATGAAGTGGAAGGAATTGATGCTATTGTTTGCGGGCATGAACATGCAGTAGTAAATAAAGTAGTTAATAAAGTGGTTATTGTTGAACCTGGAAATTATGGACAATATGTTTCCAACATTAATTTTGAAGTACAACAAAAAACTGATGGAAATGGTTACGAAGTTATTAATGTAACTGCTGAGAATATTAAAACTGCAACTTATGCTGCTGATTCAGAAGTTCTAACGAAATTAGAATCGTATCATGATAAGGCACTTGCTGATTCTAAAACTGTGATTGGAAAATTAGAAGGTGGTAGTTTAGTACCAGAAGCAGAAATTAAAGGAATTCCACAAGCACAAGTAAGTGATACTGCATTAATTGATTTGATTTTAAAAGTACAAATGGAAAAAGCAAGTAATAGTATTGCGATTCCTGAAAATGCAAGGCATGTCGCCAGTACAGCTCTATTTATTGAAAACTCTAATGTTTTAGAAGGTGATTTCAAAAAATCGGATGTTGCCAATATCTATAAATATGATAACACATTAATGACAGTTAAAATAAATGGTAAGATACTTCTTGATTATTTAGAATGGTCTGCTTCTTATTATAATACATACAAAGATGGTGATTTAACAATTTCATTTAATCCTGCGATTCGTATGTATAACTATGATATGTTTGGTGGAATTGATTACAAAATCGATATTTCTAAACCAGCTGGAGAAAGAATCGTTGATTTAGTGTATAGTGATGATAAAACGCCAGTAAGTAATGATGATCTAATTTATCTTACACTTAATAACTATCGTGCCAATGGTACAATTAATGATATCGTTAGTAACAATGGGCAACAATTAGATATAGTGTATGATTCAAATAATGATTCTGTTTCAACGATTCGTGAAATGATAAGCGACTACATTTTACAACAAGGAACGATTCAGCCTACGGTTGATAATAACTGGGAAATCATTGGAACTAACTGGAATCTTGATAGACATAATGTTGTTAAGCAATTAGTAAATGATGGCAAACTTAGCACGACATATACAAATGATGGTAGAACACCAAATATTACACCATTTACATGGAAAGATGTTGAAAGTGTAACAACTGTTATTACATTTGGAAGTGCAAATGACTATCATGGGACTGTCACAGAATCAAGTTCAAATCCAGGTCTTGCAAAATTTGCAACAGCTGTTAAAAATTTCCTAAAAAATAATGAACATGCTTACTTCTTAGGCTCAGGGGATTTGTATCAAGGAAGTGCAGTCTCTAATTTAACACAAGGGAAAGTGGTAAATGAAGTTTTCAAAGATTTAGGAATGCTGTATTCTGCTGTTGGAAATCATGAATTTGATTGGGGTGTAGATAAGCTTACTACATTCATGGAAGATGGTGATTTCAAATTCTTAGCTGCGAATGTTACATATCTCGATGGAACAAGGCCATCATGGGCTATGCCTACAGCAATTATTGAAGCGGATGGTATTAAGGTAGGAATCATAGGACTTACTACTCCTAATACAAAATATCAAACAGCTGCTGAAAATGTTGCTAATCTTAAATTTTTAGATCCGATTGAAACAACAATCAAATATGAAAAAGAACTTCGTGATCAAGGCGTTGATGCAGTTATTGTTTTATCACATTTAGGTTCTGCTCCTGAGGGAATGACAGGATATGATTTAGAGGCAGAAGCATTAGCAGAAGCGGTTGATACATTAGATGGTATTTTCTCTGCTCATTATCATTTGACAGTCAATAAAGTTGTGAATGGTGTACCAGTTCTACAGGGAACTTATAATGGTAGAGGTTTATCAGAATTAACATTAGTCTTTAATTCAGATAAAAAGCTAATTAGTAAATTTGGCGAAGTTGAAGATATCCGTGCACAAATAGCAACATTAACAGAAGATGAAACCGCAAAACAAATCGTTGCAAAATATCAAACAGAGTTAGAGCCAATTTTAAATGAAAAAATTGCCTCAACACCTATTGATTATCCACATGATACAACTTTAACGCCAGTCAC
>Ga0153945_1000452_pt1 | contig 12638 bp, 7 predicted proteins | sample TSNJ029MetaG_FD_104720 | JGI IMG/M metagenome (GOLD analysis project Ga0153945, IMG submission 104720) | Attine ant fungus gardens microbial communities from New Jersey, USA - TSNJ029 MetaG | ecosystem: Host-associated > Fungi > Mycelium > Unclassified | place: USA: New Jersey, Wharton State...
CAGAGTATTATTGGGCTGATTTTTTACTTCCGGAAAAAGGCGAAAACCGCGCGCTGCGGCTGCGGCCGGCGGGTGCTCTCACCCCCGACAGCATTGCGGAGCGGAGCGCGGAGATTGAGGCGCGGGCGGACGGGATTTTGGCGGAAACCGCCGGCAAATCCGAGTTTCAGACCGCGCTGACCATACACGATTACCTGGCCGGGGAGCTTTCCTACGACACCGGCACCACCGGCCCGGACAGCGGCAACATCTACGGCGCGCTGGTGGAGGGATTCGCTTTCTGCGATGGCTACGCCAGGGGCTTCCAGTACCTGGCCGAGCGGGCCGGTCTTGAAACGGTGTACGTCAAGGGCAGCAGCCTGCGGGGCGTGCCCCACGCGTGGAACGCTGTCCGGCTGGGCGGGGACTGGTACTACCTGGACGTGACCTGGGACCGCCCGCGCGGCGCCGCCGCCGACGTGTACCACGATTATTTCCTGATCAGCCTGGAGGACATCGGCCTGGAGCGGGTGTGGGACCAGGAGCAGTACCCCCATCTGCCCGAGACAAACCCTGCGCGGCCCGGCTACTACGAGCGGGTGGATTACGCGGTGGGCGGTCGGCAGGACCGCACCAGCGCCCTTGCCGACGCGTTCTACCGGCAGCTTTCACAGAAGCGGGAGCTGGCGGCCGAACTGGAGCCCGTATTTCTGGAGGTGCAGGTGCTGGGCGACCGGGAGGAATACCTCCAATGGAAGGAGCACTACATCAAGCAGATCTTTTCGGTGCTCACCGAGGTCGAGGCTCGGGCCCGCGGCGATGGCGCACCCTTTACCATCTCTTACGATACCTCGGTGCGGTGTGACTTTAACGACACCATGCAGGTGCTGACCTTTTACCCCAAAGTAAAAATTTTGGAGGAGAGCGCGCAATGAATGATGAACAGAACATGATGGAGAACAACCAGGCGGATAACACGGAATCAGAAAAAACGCCTCCGGCAGAGGAAACCTACCCCCCCGCGATTACGCCGGGAGCGGATAGCACGCAGCAGCATCCCGGCGAGCAGGCGAGGAAAGCCGCCGGGGCGGCGGGCCAGCGGCTGCAGGCGTGGAAAGAGCGCCTGAAAGCCCTCGCCCGGCAGGCCGTCCGGCAGGCAAAGAAGCTGATGGCGTCCGCCCGGAAAGCCTGCGGGTCCGCCGCGGTCTACATAAAGGGTAAGAAGCTGGAGGACTGGAAGCGGACAGCTGGGGATTTTGTCCGGAAATACAACCTGAACGACCCCAAAAAGTGGCCGAGCGGCGCCTGGCTCTGCCTGTTGCTGTTCCTGCTGGTGGTGATCGGCCTGGCAATGGCGCAGCAGCCCGAGCGCGTGCGCGAGCTGCCAAAGGACGTGGCCGTGCAGGTTATGGCGTCGGCCAGCTTCGCCAGGGACGGCGAGGTGCGGCTTAAGGGCCTGGAGCAGTTCAGCGAGCAGGAAATCCGCGAAAGCCTGCGCTTCGAGCCCGCCGTGAGGTTTGAGGTGGAAAAGCAGAAGGACTACGCTCTCGTCAGGATGGAAAACCAGCGCAACGTGGCCTACAACGGCTACTTCCAGGTGGGCGGCGACGAGGATCAAGGCAAATACACCACCGATTTTGAGCTGAACTACCCGCCGCTCACGGTGCGCATTGGAAACGGTTCCACCGTGGGCAAAACCGAATCACTGGAGCTGATCTTCTCCGAGCAGGTGGACAGCCGCTCCCTGGCCGACAACCTGAAGCTGGAGCCCAACGTCCGCTTCGAGCTCAGCTACGACCTGAACCGGGTGTACCTCACCCCGGAATCCGAGTGGGTCACCACAAACAACTATCAGGTGAAAATCAGCGCGGACTACGAGAGCAAGACCGGCAAGCAGTTTGCAGAAAACCAGGTGCTCTCTTTCAAGGTGCCGGCGCCCGCCGCGCCCAGCGATACATATACGCCGTACTACGAGGAATACGGCTTCGCAAGCGAGGAAGAATACGAGGAATACATGGGGGGGGCGTCCTACTCAAGCGCCTACATCAACTTCCGCAGCGCCACCAGCTCGGTGCTGGGTGAGGGCAACGACATGTCCGTTTACTTCAACGCCGAGTACCTGGACAAAGACGTGGCGGTGCTAATCGAAACCTACCGCATGGATTCGCTGGATAAGTTCCAGCGCCAGGGCAAGGTGTTTCTGGATAAAGACATCAGCCTGGATTCACTGGAAAAGCTGGACACAAACGCGTTCTTCATCAAGGAGGGCGAAAACGTGTTCAAGGTGCCCAGCTTCGGCGAGGGCAGCTACATCCTCACCGCCGCCTACAAAGACCCGGCCAGCAAGGAGCAGGTGGAGCTGCGCACCAGCTATTTTGTTACGCCCATGTCGGTGTACATGCAGACCAGCGCCAGGGAGACCTTGGTCTGGCTCAACAGCAGCAGGCAGCAGACGCCGCTTTCCGGCTACGAGGTGCTTTTCGGCAGCGGCGAGGAGCGCACAGGCGGTGTCACCGACCAAGGCGGTATGCTGATCATTGACAACAGCGCGTTTTCGTCGCAAAGCTACGACAGCTACGGAAACCCCCTAAGCAACTTCATCATCAATGACCCCCAAGGGAACCTGGCCTACTACGACCGCTCCGGCCTGTACACAGACAGCTACAACACCGAGCGGTACTACAGCTACCTGTTTCTGGACCGCACCCTCTACAAGCCGGAGGACACGGTTTGCTTCTGGGGCTTTTTGAAGCCTTTCCGCTACAATTCCAGAGAGCTGCCCGACACGGTGACGGTGCGCTTCGACAGCGGCGGCCTGGACATCGAGCTGGAGGTGCCGCTGGAGGAAAGCGGCGTGTTCCACGGCGAGATCCCGCTGGAGCGCATCAAGAGCTCCCAGTACTCGATCCAGGCGGAAATCCACTTCCCGCCCGCCTACGAGGACGACCCGGGTACCCGCCACGTCTTCGAGACCCACTACGTCAGCGTCCGGGAGTTCGAAAAGCCCACCTATGTGCTGGACGCCCAGGCGGACAAGGACTACTACGGCCCCTACGAGACTGTTACTGTCACCGCCACCGCGTCTTTCTACGACGGCACCCCGTTACCTTTCTTCCCGATCGAAGGGTCTTTCTACAACAACGACGACAACGCGTGGGTCAGAGTGGGCAACGTGAAGACCGACGCTTCCGGCACCGCCAGCTTCACGTTCCAGGCAGCTCCCGAGGGGGCGAACCTGAGCACAATCAAGTCGCTGCAGTCCACCCAGTTCAAGGTGCAGATCGCCAGCGACGGCGAGCGGATCACCCAGATGGGCAGATATCACTACTTCCCGTCCGACACCTTGATCGATTACTCCATCGAGCGGCAGAACAATAACATTCAGCTTACGGTGCGCGCCTATAAGCTGGACACCGACGCAAACACCCTGCACGCGCTGATCGATCGGGACGGCTACACCGCCAGTTCCCTGGACAACAACACGCTGTTGCAGGTGGCCAGGGGGGAGCCTGCCGATGTGGACCTGAACCTGGCGGTGCACTGGAGCTATCAGGACTCCAAGAGCATCCGCCATGAAAACCGCCAGAGCGCGCCCGATGGCGGCAGCTACCTGGAGTTCAACAACTACTACAGCCTGGATTTTTCCGAGATAAAGCCCGAGGAGCCCGAAATGAAGATCATCCAGGACTGGGAGACAAAGGAGAAGCGCATCTCGCTAAAGACCAAGAACGGCGTAGCCGTGATCCGGGACTTGATCTACCTGCCCGAGGGCGAGAGCATCAACTTCGAGCAGCCGGTTACGGTCAGTGTGGAAGCCGCCTATCAGGACGGCCTGAAGAACGAATGCACCGCTGCCGCCTACTACCCTGACCGCAACGCCTACCGGGATATCTGGGGCGGGGAGGAGGAGGAAAGCGAGTACTACGAGTCCAAGCCCGAGATCATACAGGGCTACTCCTTTGCAATCACCGACACGGTCACCGGCGAAAGCCTGACCCCCACTACCTCCTACTACCGCGGCGTGGAGCTGGTGGCGGACCAGCCCGCCAGCTTCCGGCTACAGCTGGACAGCGAGCCGGTGGAGGCCGCGGGCGGGCGCATCCTGTACTCGATCATCCAGGACGGCCTGTATGAGCAGCAGATGGTCGGTGGCAGCTCTTTCAACCTGAGCTACAAGGTGGGCTACGGCACCGGCGTGCGCATGATTGCCGCCTACTACGACGGCACCGAGACCCACTATGTCAAGCAGATGGATCTGAACGCCAGCACCGAGAGCTTGAAGATCAACATCGACGTAACCCCCGACAAGGCCGGCTACCGCCCCGGCGACCAGGTGAACCTGCGGGTGCGGGCTACCGACTACCACGGGCGCGGCGTGGCCGGCAACATGTGCGTGGGCATAGTGGATGAATCCATCTTCGCGCTCAGCGAGCAGGAGATCGACGTGCTTTACAGTCTATACGAGGATATGCTGGGCATCAACAACTCGGTCAGCCAGTACTGCACCACCTATCGCGACGAGCCAATCCCCTCCAGCATGTACGACGGCGGCAAGTACGACAGCGGCAGCGTGGAATTCTACGACAGCTACCGCAGCAACTTCAAGGATACCGCCCTGTTCCTGCCCACCACCACCGACACTGCGGGCAACAGCTCCATCACCTTTACGCTGCCGGACAACACCACCTCTTGGCGCATCACGGCCGTGGAGGTTGGCAACGATCTGCGGGCGGGCGACTCCAAGAGCAACATCATCTCCTCGCTGCCTTTCTTCTGCAAGCCGGTGCTCACCACCAAGTACATTAACGGCGACGACATCTCGATGCTGGTGCAGGGCCACGGCACACTGCTGAAGCTGGGAGACGACGTAAGCTACACCGTGACCGTGACCGGCGACGGCGTTAACGAAACGCTGACTGGCGCCGGCAAGGCGTTCCAGGCCAGGGAGTTCAACTTCGGCAAGCTGCCCATGGGCAGCTACAAGGTGGTGGCAAGGGCCCAGTACAGCGGCTACTCCGACACCGTGGAGCTGCCGGTGCACGTGATCAAGAGCAATCTGGAGCTGGTCATCCACAAGTCCATACCGGTCAGTGACACCATCGATATCGATGCCATGCGCTACCCCGTGACGCTGACACTGTACGACGAGAGCAACGAGCCGTTCCTCACCAGCATCAACTCCCTGTTCGGCCACTACTGCATGCAGGCCAACCAGCGGCTGTCCCGCTTTGTGGCAAAGCGTGTGATCCGCCAGAACGTGGAGGGCGCGGACATTCCCTACTACATCGCCGAGGGCAACGATTACGCCTCCGACATGCAGAACAGCGACGGCGGCATCGGCTACATGCCCGGCGCGCCGTCCGAGCCGCTGGTCACCACCTATGTGCTGCTGATCGCCAAGGACCAGTTTAACCAGAAAGCCATGGCGGACTACTACAACCGGCAGATGGAGATCCTTAAAGACGCCAAGGAGCGGGCGGCCTGCTACCTGGGCCTAGCCGCGCTGGAGCAGATCGACGCCCAGAAGCTCATCGACCTGCTGGAGCAGCAGAACATGTCCACTGACGTGAAAGCCTACCTGGTGACGGGCCTCGCCTATCTGGGCGAAACCGAGAAAGCAAATGAGCTCTACGAGAAGCATCTGGAGCCCCACCTGAAAGAGATGAACTTCCCCGGCGCAAGGACCGTGGACTGGGACCGTGACGCAGCTGCCATCTGGATCGCGGCCTCCCGGCTGCACCGCGAGGATGCCGACGCGCTCTCGCTCTACTACGGAAAGGCCAGGTGGCGTTACCGCACCTTGTTCGAATGTATGATTTACGCAACCAACTACGACCGCCCCGTGACCCAGACCTCCTACTCCTATCTGCTAAAGGGCCTGAGCCACAACGTGAATCTGGGGCTGGACGGCATGCGCACCATGGTGCTCTCAAAGAGCGACCTGGAAAGCCTGCACTTCCAGAACTACCCAAGCACCCTGAAAGCCGTGGCCTACTACGTGGGCGAGCCCAGCGAGATCGGGCTGGAGCAGTCCGAGAACATGAGCGTCAAGAAGACTGTGGAGGAGCTGGACGACAACACCTACGAGGTGACGCTGACCATGAGCTTTGAGCAGAACGCGCCCGTGGGCCAGTACGACGTCAGCGACTGGGTGCCCTCCAACAGCAGGCTGTACAGCTACGACAAGAGCGACACCGACGTCAGCGGCGAAAGCGTAAAGTTCAGCGTGACCCAGGAGGGACAGAAGCTCTACATCGCTTTCGACAACCAGTACCAGAACCGCAACATCCGGTTCAAATACCGGATACGCCAGACTTTCCAGTCCGAGGCGATGCTGGACACCGCCTACATGATCCACGGGGACAGCGGCGAGAACTGCAACACTGAAAAGGAGACTTTCAAGCCAGCTCCCGCTAAGAGCGACCTGCCGCCTATCAAGGCGGACGCGGCGCAGACCGCCGGGCCGGATACCCCGGAAGCCATCGCGTCCCGGGAATCCCCGGTGTCCCAGGCGGCGCGGTAAGCCCGCGCGGCCCGCGTCAGCAAGGCCCCGGCGTCCAATCGGACACCGGGGCCTTGCTATATTTGCGCGACCAAGCCACAACATGCATTGACAAGATTAGGAAAATACAGTATAATAATGCCATATTTGCTCGAAAGAGGTGGCTTAGTGACAGATACTCAGCGGAGAAAAAGGGGATTCCTTGCCATGCTTCTGGCGATAGCCCTGACAGCCGCGTTCCCGCTCGGCGTACTGGCCGATGCAGACGGCTTGGATGAGGACCCGTTCCAGCAGCAGGAGGTCGAGGAAATTACAGCCGAGGACGCGGGTGAAGAGGAGCAGCAGGCAGCCGTGGCGAGCAAGCCCGTAAGCGGGAGCCCGCAAGCGGCGGTCCTGAACGCGGCGGAGCTCTCGCCGGTCCGGCCGAGGTCAGAGGCACTGGGCGCCCTGTTGGACGAGCTTCTCCCCACCATTGTAAGTGAGGACATGGATACATACGAACAGGTGAAAGCCTGCTACGATTACTTGGTGACCAATGTTTCCTACGGCTCCCACATGAAGAACCTGAACACCCCCGTGGCGAATGGTGTCACCTGTGCGCGGATTTACGGCGACTATGGCGAGCTGGAAGGCTTCGGCGCGGTTGCGCTGACCGCCAAAAAGGGGATGTGCAACGCCTATGCGTCCGCGTTCATCCTGATGACCCGCGAGCTTGGTCTGAACGCCTACCTGGTCAAGGGCTCCACCCGCCGCTCGGGCGGCGCCTACACCCACCACGAGTGGGCGGAGGTCAAGGTTGGGGACAAGGTATATCTGTTTGATCCGCAGCTGGAACAAAACCTGAGAGCCTCCGGGCTGCCGGCGTACAGCGTATTTTGTGTCACCTACGACCAGGTGCCGGGGCGCTACACAAAATAGTGAGCCATTGCATAGATCATAGCGCTGGGGGTGTTGAAAAACCCCCTTTATTTTTGCGGGCCGCGGCATGAGCGGCAAGGCCCTGTGCCAGGCGGAAACCTCTCGGATGGCTCCGCAATGGGGCCTGCCATTAAATTTACTTTTTACAAACCTGAAAAATCAACATATCTTCCCACTTTGTACGCATATATATGTGACATACAATTTATGTTTGGGAGGGTTAGGTTTTGAAAGGGTTGCCCGAAGAACGCGCGGTCCAGCTGGCGCAATATATCATAGAGAGCAATGCGACGGTTAGGCAGACGGCTAAAAAGTTTAATATAAGCAAAAGCACAGTACATAAAGATGTCAGCGAGCGGCTGAGGACGATCAACGAGAGCCTTTACAACGAGGTGAAGATGATCCTGGAGCAAAACAAATCAGAGCGGCACATCCGCGGTGGCATGGCCACCAAAACCAAGTATGAGCGGATGAGGAAGAAATAACAACCCGGACGAAGACACAAAGCCCTTCTGTGCAGGCATGAAAGCGGCTTCAGGACTCATAACCAACCATGCATAAACCCAAATAAACGGCCGGCCCGGGGCGAAACACCCCCCTGGCCGGCCGCTGTACATTTCGTGGCTTACCCCGCGCTGCTTTGGCCGGCCAGGTAGGCGTTGATGAAGCCGTCCAGGTCGCCGTCCATCACGGCGGTCACGTTGCCCACCTCGTAGCTGGTGCGGTGGTCCTTGACTAATGTGTAGGGCATGAACACATAGGAGCGGATCTGGGAGCCCCAGCCGATCTCCTTTTGCTCGCCCTTGATGTCCTCGATTTTTTCCAGGTGCTCGCGCTGCTTGATCTCGGCCAGCTTGGAGCGCAGCATTTTCATGGCCACCTCCCGGTTTTGGTGCTGGCTGCGCTCGTTCTGGCAGGCAGTGACAATGCCGGTGGGCAGATGGGTGACGCGCACCGCCGAATCAGTTTTGTTCACGTGCTGGCCGCCCGCGCCGCTGGAGCGGTAGGTGTCTACCCGCAGGTCGGCGTCGCTTATGACAATGGTGGTGTCCTCGTCGATCTCGGGCATGACCTCCACCGAGGCAAAAGACGTGTGCCTGCGCCCCGACGAGTCGAAAGGCGACACCCGCACAAGCCGGTGCACGCCGGCTTCCGAGCGCAGGTAGCCGTAGACATTGAGCCCCTCGATAGAGATGGATGCGGATTTGATGCCGGCCTCGTCCCCGGCCAGATAGTCCAGCACCTTGCATTTGTAGCCGTGCCGCTCGGCCCAGCGGGTGTACATGCGGTAGAGCATCTGTACCCAGTCCTGGGCCTCGGTGCCGCCCGCGCCGGCGTGGAAGCTTAAAATTGCGCTCTTGTCGTCGTATTCGCCGGTCAGCAAGGTGGCCAGCGTGAGCGTGCGCACGTCGTCAATCACCTTCTGCACGTTGGTGGCCACCTCGTCGAACACCGATTCGTCCTGCATCTCCTCGGCCAGGTCGATCAGCGCATTGGTGTCGTCGAACAAGGCCACAAGCTGGTCGTGGCTTTCCAGCTTGTTTTTGATCTGCTTGCTCTTTTGCAGGATCCCCTGCCCCGCGGACATGTCGGACCAGAGGTCCGGGTCGGCAGACTTCGCCTCCAGCTCCGCCAGCTGCACCCGCAGCATGTCAATGCCCAGGGCGTCCGCCAGGCGGCGCAGCTCCGGCTCGATTTCACGAAGCATTTGCCGTTGTTCTTCAAATTGCAGCATCCGGCCACCTCCTGCTTTTGCTCATACCATTATAATGGACCGGGCGGGAATTGTAAAGGCTGGCGCGAGTTAAGGCATTCGCAAGCGAAATAAATTCGCCCGCGGAGGTTTTATATGTGGTGACTTATAGAAAATGTTTACAATTTGTGCACAACTAGTTGGTGGGTTTTTTCATTTTTTTAGCTATACTTATATTCATATAGGCATGCCCAAAAGCATGGGAGTTTCTCCAAGGAATTCGGAGGGGTACAGATGTCCAACTACACGGGAGTGCGTTGTCCGGCGTGCAGCAAAAGGTTTACGGCTTCGGACGATGTTGTGGTTTGTCCGGTTTGTGGCGCGCCACATCACCGGGTTTGCTATGCGGAAAAAGGGGAGTGCGTGTTCGCGGGCGAGCACCTGAACGGGGTGGAGTGGCAGGCACCGCAGGAACAGCAGTCCGCCGTGAGCGCCTGCCCCGCCTGCGGCGCCGGCAACCCGGCGGACGCTGTCTTCTGCCAGGTGTGCGGCGGCCATATGGCCGGTGGACAGGCCCAGGAGGGCAGCGGCGACCAGGTGTTCCAAACCTGGGTGTTTCCCAACTACGACGGGCAGTTCGACCCCAATGTGTTCGTATACGGCGGCGTTTCCCCCGACGACGAGATCGGCGGCCAGAAAGTGCGGGATATCGCGGTGTATGTGGGCTCGAACACGGCGTACTTCCTGCCGCGCTTCAAGCGCCTCAGCGAGGGCGCCCACCCGGTCTCGGTGAATGTCCCGGCTGTGGTCTTCAACGTGTTCTATTACTTTTACCGCAAGATGTACTGGATCGGCGCCGTGATGCTGGGCCTGTGGGTTGTCGCAAAGATTCCGCAGTTTCTGGCGATGCGCGAGATGATGCCCGAGCTGATCCAGCAGCCGGCCTATGCGTTTCTGCGGGACATGATGATCCGTATGGATGTGCCGTTCAGCGTGTTCGGCACCGAGGTGAACCACGATGCCGCGGCGTTTTACCAGCGCATCAATACCATAGCCAACAGCTGCTATTACGTGCTGCAGGTCGGCGTGGCCCTGATGGCGAACGCGCTGTATTACCGCAAGGTGCTCAACAATGTTTCACGCATCCACAGCCACGCGGGCGGCCAGGGCATGGCCATGTCCCAGTACCACAGCACATTGGCCTACAGCGGCGGCGTGAGCGGCATGATGGTGTTCTGCGCGGGGGCGGTCATGATGTTGGCCATGTTTGTGGTGGGGTATATTATGGCTTGACAATTACGATACTAGCTATACGGGAGTGTAGAGCGAATGACAAAGGTGCGCAAGGCTGTGATTCCGGCGGCGGGGCTGGGCACCCGGGTGCTGCCCGCCTCCAAGGCGATGCCGAAGGAGATGCTGCCCATTGTGGACAAGCCGGCCATCCAGTATATTGTGGAGGAGGCCGTGGCCGCCGGCATCCGGGAAATCCTGATTATCCTGAGCCGTGGCAAGACTATTGTAGAGGACCATTTCGACCGCTCCCCCGAGCTTGAGCAGCGTCTGCTCGAGAGCGGCAAACAGGCAATACACCGGCAGATGCTGGACGTGGCGGGGCTGGCCGACATCCAATATGTGCGCCAGCAGGAGATGCTGGGCCTGGGCCACGCGGTGGCGCAGGCCAGAAACTTTGTGGGCGGTGAGCCCTTTGCGGTGCTGTACGGGGACGACGTGGTAATCGGCGGGCGCTCCGCCATCGGGGAGCTTTGCGCGGCTTGGGAAAAGCATGGCCTGGGCGTTGCGGGCATCAAGCCGGTGCCGCGCGAGCAGCTGCCCATATACAGCTCCCTCAAGACGGACCTCATGGAGGACGGCTGTTACAGGATTACCGATATGATTGAAAAACCGGCGCCGGGCAAGGAGTTTTCCAACTACGCGATTCTGGGGCGATGCGTGCTGCCGGCGAGGATTTTCGATATCCTGGCCGACCTGCCCAAGGGCGCGGGCGGCGAATACCAGCTTACCGACGCCATGCGCGTGCTGGCTGTGACCGAGGGCATGGTGGGCGTAGAGTACGCGGGCACGCGCTACGACATGGGCAGCAAGATGGGCTACATGAAAGCGGTTGTGGAGCAGGCGCTGAACCACTCCGAAATCGGGCCGGAGTTCCGGTGCTACCTACGGGACATGGCGAAATATATTTGATTTATTTATTCCTGGCACTTGACAAGCTGCCGGTGCATAGGATAATGTATACTTTAGAATAGGATCATATGCGTTAGCAGCAGGAGAAGTAGGGGAGCCAAGTGTGCTTGCAGAGAGCGCCGCGACAGCTGAAAGCGGCGCGTACACGGAGCCTTGAACATGCACCTGTCAGCACGCGGCGGGAAAGGGCCGGTTCGGCCCTGCGTATCGCCGTGCGTCTTGCCCGCGTTAAGGGCCGGCGCTGTGGGAAAGAACCGCCGCGCCCGAGGAACAAACCAGAGTGGAACCGCGGAAACACCGCCTCTGTGCCTATCCGTACAGGATGCGCGCAGGGCTTTTTTTATCTTTAGGAGGAGAATCATGCTAGAGGGGATTAAAAAGGATATTCAGGCAATCAAGGAGCGGGACCCCGCCGCGCGTGGTACCGTGGAGGTGCTGCTGCTGTATTCGGGCCTGCATGCAATTATGCTGCACCGCCCCGCGCACTGGCTGTACAGGAGGAAAGCCTATTTTCCGGCGCGCCTGATCTCACAGGCGTCCCGCTTTATCACCGGTATTGAAATACACCCCGGCGCCAAGATCGGCAGCGGGGTGCTGATCGACCACGGCTCGGGCGTTGTGATCGGCGAGACCGCCGAGGTGGGCGACAACTGCACCATCTATCAGGGTGTGACGCTGGGTGGCACCGGCAAGGAAAAGGGAAAGCGCCACCCCACCTTGGGCAAGGGCGTGATGGTGGGCTCCGGCGCCAAGATTCTGGGGCCTTTCGAGATCGGCGACGGCGCCAAGATCGCGTCCAACGCCGTTGTGCTGCAGCCGCTGCCGCCCCATTCTACAGCCGTGGGCGTGCCCGCCAGGGTGGTGCGGGTGGGCGGCAAAAGGATTCTCCGCAACCAGTTGGACCACGTGCACACGCCGGACCCGGTGTCTCAGGAGCTGTGCAGGCTGAACGCGGAGCTGGGGCGGCTGCGCGGGCGCATCGAGCAACTGGAGCAGGAAAAGAGGAAAGCAAAGGAGAATGACCGTGAAGCTATATAACACGCTCACACGTCAGAAAGAGGAGTTCGTGCCGCTGGAGCCGGGCAAGGTGAAAATGTACGCCTGCGGCCCCACCGTGTACAACTTTATCCACATCGGCAACGCGAGACCCATCTGCGTGTTCGACACGCTGCGCCGCTATCTGGAGTACAAGGGCTTTGCGGTGACATTCGTGCAGAACTTCACCGACATCGACGACAAGATCATAAACAAGGCGGCCGGGGAGGGCGTGAGCTCCAACCACATCGCGGCCAGATATATGCAGGAGTACGAGACCGACGCCAAGGGCCTGGGCATTCGCCCGGC
>Ga0153945_1000454_pt1 | contig 12611 bp, 10 predicted proteins | sample TSNJ029MetaG_FD_104720 | JGI IMG/M metagenome (GOLD analysis project Ga0153945, IMG submission 104720) | Attine ant fungus gardens microbial communities from New Jersey, USA - TSNJ029 MetaG | ecosystem: Host-associated > Fungi > Mycelium > Unclassified | place: USA: New Jersey, Wharton State...
AATTGGCTTGGTATCTGCCTATCTGTTTCCGGTTATGGGGAAAACAAGTATCTTTTTATATCAAATCTATAAAAATCAGCATTTCATCTGATAAATCTCCACTTTGTCAACAGCCCGAAATTGACGGGAAGTTGAAAGGAGCGATATGAGAAAATATTTATTACATCGGCTGGTAGTTCCACCGTAGCAGCAAAAGCAGTAGAGAGTAGATTTGACATTATAAAAATTGGAGGATAAAGAAACGTGGATAAAAAAACAATTATTAAATTATACGATCTAGGAATTTTAGATATTGATGGAGAGGTGAATGAACCAGTAATCGAGGAAATGGGATATGAAGATGGAGAAGCCTTTGCAAGACTCTATACGGTGGGTATCCCTTATGGAGCTGAATTGACATTAGTGGAACTGGAATACAGTTTAAAAGCATTCTATTCACTGGCGGATAGCCGGGAGTTTCTGGATATGCTGATTGAAATGAGCGGAGACTTTGGTTATCAATTTTCAGAGGAGAGCATGGCAATGGTAAACCATAAGGAGGCTCTGGCAGATTATCTGGAACACTTTTTAATGGGATTTTCGGATGTGCTGCTTACCAGATATCGCGAGTCATACAAACCTCAAATAAGCTAAGAAGGTGATATTATGCAGGAAGAGGTTAATCAAAAAACGGTTGCCTTGGTTGTAAATACGACGAAAATGACTGCATCGGTCTTAAAACGTGCGATTGAAAGAAAGTTGCAGGAGGATGGGCAAAAGCGCAGCCGGAAAAGAAGTGAGCATCAGGCTAGCCGGCAGAATAAAAAGCTGCATGGTAAGATGAGTGTGAAACAATTAGTTTCATCTGGATCAGGAGTCTCTAACATTGAGATTACCGACCGTAATATCAAGTCCTTTGAACGAATAGCAAGAAAGTATGGTATTGATTTTTCGCTTAAAAAGGATAAATCCAGAGAGCCGCCACGCTATATTGTATTTTTCCGGGGGAAGGATACGGACGTGGTAAACCAGGCGTTTAAGGAGTATGTTGCAGGACAGACCAAAAGCAAGAGCAAGCCGTCTATCAAGAAGCGCCTGGCACATTATAAGGAGATAGTAGCAAAGAGCGTTAAGAAGAGCAGAAATAAGACAAAGGACAGAGAACGATGAAGCGGCTCTTACAACATCCGGTAATAAAAGGATTTCTGGAAAAATTGCTGGATAAACGGGATGAGATTAGTGCAGCGTGGAGACAGGCAGATAAAAAGAAAGTGATTGCCGTTCTATGCCCCTATCTGCTCGTGGGGTATATGGTGAATAAACTGGCAGCACTGTATCATCAATGTCAGTATGATGGATGGTTTCAGACCGTATCTTTAATGTTTGTACATATAGATAAGCTGTTTTTGACATATCTTCCTAGTTTTAAATGGAAAGATATGTTCACCGGAATTGCCGGGGCAGCTCTCATGTATTTCTATGTGTATCAGAAGAAAAAGAATGCTAAGAAGTTTAGGCAGGGTGAGGAGTATGGTTCTGCCCGTTGGGGCGATACAAAGGATATTAAGCCTTTTATGGATGCGAAATTTGAAAGAAATATTCTATTAACGGAGACAGAGCGCATTACCATGAATGGCAGACCAAAAAAATCGAAGTATGCCCGGAATAAAAATATCCTTGTGATTGGTGGCTCAGGAAGCGGTAAGACTCGCTTTTTTGTTAAGCCGAATCTTATGCAAATGCATAGTAGTTACATCGTGACCGATCCCAAAGGCACGGTCGTTTTAGAGTGCGGGAAGCTGCTAAAGGATAACGGATATCGTGTGAAGATCCTGAATACCATCAACTTTGCAAAATCCATGCACTATAACCCTTTCGTCTATATCCGCTCGGAGAAAGACATTATGAAATTGGTAAATGCAATTATCGCAAACACCAAGGGAGAGGGCGAAAAGTCTTCTGAAGATTTTTGGGTTAAATCCGAACGTCTTTATTATATGGCGCTTATTGGTTACATTCATTATGAAGCGGATGAAGATGAAAAGAACTTCAGTACCATGCTTGATTTGATTGATGCATCGGAGACCAGAGAGGATGACGAGAACTTTAAAAATGCCGTTGACCTATTGTTTGAAGATCTGGAAAAGGAGAATCCGGAGCATTTTGCAGTGCGTCAGTACAAGAAGTATAAACTGGCGGCCGGCAAGACAGCAAAGAGTATTCTTATTTCCTGTGGGGCAAGATTAGCGCCGTTTGATATTAAAGAGCTGCGTGATCTGATGCTTGATGATGAGTTGGAGCTAGACACTTTGGGGGATCGGAAAACAGCATTATTCGTTATTATCAGTGATACGGATGATACATTTAACTTTGTCGTATCGCTTATGTATACGCAGATGTTTAATCTACTCTGTGATAAAGCCGATGATGTGTATGGAGGGCGCTTACCAGTGCATGTCAGATGCTTGCTCGATGAATTTAGCAACATCGGACAAATTCCGAAGTTCGACAAGTTAATTGCAACGATACGAAGCCGTGAGATTTCAGCGGCTATTATATTGCAATCACGCAGTCAGCTTAAGGCAATCTACAAAGATAATGCCGAAATAATTGCAGACAACTGTGATTCCACCTTGTTCTTAGGTGGAAAAGGCAAAAATGCCAAGGAACTAAGCGAAGATTTAGGGAAGGAGACGATTGATCTATTTAATACATCTGAAACGAGAAGTAACCAGAAGTCTTATGGACTGAATTATCAGAAGACCGGCAAGGCGCTTATGAGCCAGGATGAGATTGCGATAATGGACGGTGAAAAGTGCATTCTGCAAGTGCGTGGAGCACGCCCATTCTTTAGTAAGAAATATGATATCACCAAGCATCCTAATTATATGTATCTGGCAGATTATGATGATAAGAATCTATTTGACATCAACCGTTACTTGAATAAGAAACAGTTGAGAGTAAAACCAAATGATACGGTAGAGGTGTATGAAACCTCTACTTAGGAAGGAAAGCGTGAATGAATTGTGATGAAGCAAAAAGGCACCTGATACCTCTACCTGCGAAAGTGTTAGTATCAGATGCGCAATGAGCTATCACATAAGGATAACCCTGCCCTATTTTAACATATGGGCAGGGTTTAAAAAAGGACAATTCACTCTTTTTAAACAATAACAAAAATGAAAGTGAGGAAATTTTATGAGTTTTTTTGGAACAGCAGTAACTACACTAAAAACCCTCGTTATTGCACTGGGTGCCGGACTGGCAGTCTGGGGCGTAGTGAACTTGATGGAGGGATATGGAAATGACAATCCTGGGGCAAAATCACAGGGAATTAAGCAGCTTATGGCGGGTGGCGGTATCGCCTTGATTGGAATGAACCTGATTCCTCTCTTATCGGGTCTATTTAGCTAATTCACATGGGGATTATTGAAAAAATTACCGATGCGATAAAAGAAATGCTGATTAGCTGTATTCAAGCGAATCTTGAAGAAATGTTTACGGATGTAAATGAAAAAGTAGGAACAATTGCAAAGCAGGTGGGGCAGACGCCACAGGGTTGGAACTCTAGTATCTTTGATATGATAAAGAACCTTTCTGAAAATGTGATTGTGCCGATAGCAGGCATGATTATTACGTTCATTCTGTGTTATGAGTTGATCACGATGGTGATGGAGAAGAATAATCTGCATGAGTTTGAAACATTCCTGTTCTTTAAATACATCTTTAAGATGTGGGTGGCGGTGTACTTGCTTACCCACGTCTTTGATATTACGTTGGCAGTGTTTGATGTGGCACAGCATGTGGTGAATAAGAGTGCTAATGTCATTACCGGATCGACTGCCATTGATGTTTCCACGACCATTACTTCCATGCTTGAAATGCTGGAGGAGATGGAGCTGGGCGGATTGATTGCCCTAATGATGGAAACGATGCTGATCAGCTTATGTATGAAGATCATGTCCATATTGATAACCGTCATTCTCTATGGAAGGATGATTGAAATATACCTTTATACATCGGTATCTCCGATTCCTTTTGCAACATTCACAAACCGGGAGTGGGGAAGTATTGGAACCAATTATGTGCGCGGATTGCTGGCACTGGGATTTCAGGGATTTTTTATCATGGTGTGTGTGGCCATCTACAGCGTGCTGGTCAACAGCATGACGATTGCAGAGAACATACATACCGCACTGTTTTCCATAGCGGCATATACAGTGATCTTGTGTTTCAGTCTGTTTAAAACAGGAACGCTTTCAAAGTCTATATTCAATGCGCATTAACAGACATTATAAATAAAGTAAACAGTGATAAAACACTAGGAAGTGAGGTATAAAAAATGGCTTATGTACCAGTACCAAAGGATCTTTCCAAGGTAAGGACTAAAATCATTTTCAATTTAACGCTCCGTCAGATCATATGTTTTGTATTGGCGGCGGTAGTGGGATTCCCATTCTATTTTTTAACAAAAGGCATCATAGGAGTGGATGTAGCGGCAACAATTATGATTGTGCTGATGCTGCCGTTTTTCCTTTTGGCTCTATATGAGAAGGATGGCCAGCCCCTTGAGAAGATCATAATCAACTACATTCGGACAAAACAAAATCCAAAAGTACGGCCTTATGTGACAGAAAATATGTACCAGTATTTAAAAGATGAGGGGAAACGTGAAAGGGGGAGACAGCTTGAAGCAAAAAGAGAAAATCAAACGAAAAAGCGTAAAAAAGTCAAACCAAAAGGGTAAGAAGCTGCCGGTAAAAGGCCGGAAGATACGGGAGCAAAAGAAACGGTGGAGCCTGTTCAAAAAAAGGCAAGAGCCACAGACAGCACAGCAGTCCATTCCTTATAAAGCAATGTATCAGGATGGAATCTGTAAAGTAACAGCAAATTATTACTCGATCACGCTTGCCTATGAGGATATCAATTATCAGCTGGCCCAGAATGAGGACAAGGTATCCATATTTGAGAACTATTGTGATTTCCTGAATTATTATGATTCCACCATATCGGTGCAGCTCACCTTTTTCAATTCCCGTGCCAATCTAAAGGAATATACGAAGAATATCATCATCCCGGCGCAGGGAGATGGCTTTGATGACATCCGGGAGGAGTACAGTGGTATTTTAGAGCGGCAGATGAGTAAAGGGAATAATGGTTTAGAGAAAGTAAAGTACGTTACGCTCGGAATAGAAGCAAAAGGTATCAAATCAGCCAGGGCGAGGTTGGAACGTATTGCAATGGATTCTATCAATAACTTTAAAGTGCTGGGGGTAAAATCGAGAGCCTTAAATGGCAGAGAGCGTCTGGAAATCTTATATAAGATGATGAATGAAGAACACAAAGAGCCGTTCCGCTTTCATTTCAAGATGCTGGCAGAGACTGGGATGTCTACAAAGGACTTTATCGCGCCGCCATCAATGGGATTTGGTGAAAAGCGTGCCTTTCAGCTTGGCAGTGTGACCGGCTCGACCAGCTACTTGCAGATATTGGCTCCGGAACTGACTGACCGGATGCTGGCAGAGTTTTTAAATGTAGAGGAGAATATCACCATCAACATGCACCTGCAGTCTATGGATCAGGCAGAAGCGATCAAGATGATCAAGCGAAAACTCTCCGATATCGACAAAATGAAGATAGAAGAGCAGAAAAAGGCCGTTCGCAATGGATACGATATGGATATCATTCCATCGGATTTAATCACCTATGGCGGGGAAGCAAAGAATCTGTTAGAGGAATTGCAGAACCGGAATGAGCGGATGTTTTTGGTGACATTGGTATTCCTTAGTATGGATAAGAGTAAAAAGAAGTTAGAAAATATGATGTTTCAGGCGAGAGGAATTGCACAGAAATATAATTGTATGCTGCGTCCTCTTGATTATCAGCAGGAAGCGGGATTTGCCTCTTCTCTGCCGCTGGGACTGAATAAGATTGAAATACGCCGTGCGCTGACCACATCAGCAACGGCTATTTTTGTGCCTTTTACCACACAGGAGTTGTTTCAGAGCGGCGAAGCCTTGTATTACGGGCTTAATGCCTTATCAAACAACCTGATCATGGTCGATCGTAAGCGGCTGAAGAATCCCAATGGGCTGATACTTGGGACACCGGGATCAGGAAAGTCATTTTCCGGTAAGCGTGAGATTGTAAACTGCTTTCTGCTGACGCCGGATGACATCATTATCTCCGATCCGGAGGGTGAGTATAGTCCCCTTGTGAAGCTGTTAAAAGGTCAGGTTGTGAAGATTTCCACGACTTCAAAGCAGTATATCAACCTGATGGATATCAACCTGAACTACAGCGAGGATGATAACCCGATCAAGCTGAAAAGTGAGTTCATCTTCTCGGTTTGCGAACTGATCGCCGGCGGCAAGGATGGGCTGGAAGGTGACGAGATCAGTATTATCGACCAGGCAGTTAGAGAAGTATATGAGGAATATCTGTTAAATCCGGTTCCGGAGAAGATGCCGATCCTGGGTGACCTATATGGGATTTTGAAACGCAATGATAACCCGAAGGCACAGCGGATTGCGACTTGTCTGGATATCTATGTAAATGGCTCTTTGAACATTTTTAACCACCGGACAAACGTGGATATTGAGAACCGCATTGTCTGTTTTGACATTAAGGAGCTTGGAAAGCAGTTAAAGAAAATCGGAATGCTGGTGGTACAGGATCAGGTATGGAACCGGGTAACGATCAACCGGGAACAAAAGAAAGCGACCAGATTCTATCAGGATGAGTTCCACCTGATGTTAAAAGAAGAACAGACGGCTTCTTACAGCGTAGAGATCTGGAAACGATTCAGAAAATGGGGCGGAATACCGACCGGGATCACCCAAAACGTGAAAGATCTTCTGGCCAGTCGTGAGATTGAAAACATCTTTGAGAATAGTGACTTCATTTATATGTTAAACCAGGCATCGGGAGATCGAAAAATTTTAGCAAAGGCACTTAATATCAGTCCGCATCAGCTTTCCTATGTAACCAATAGCGCAGAGGGCGAGGGGTTATTGTTCTATGGAAATGTCATTATCCCATTCGTAGATCATTTTCCGAAGGATTCCAATCTGTACAGAATTATGACGACCAAACCAAATGAAGTAGCATAGTGAGGAGGATTTAACTAATTGGCAGAAAAAAGATTACAGGCATCGGAAAAGAAAGTGCAGAAAATGACCAAAGAGGGTCTGGTAGAAACAAATCTGTCTAAAAAGACTGCCAGACGCATCAGTAGCCGTTTGGAGGATGCAGAGTTTGCCGGAAAGCACGGAGAATCAAAAGAAGATGCCAAGGATTTAAGAAAAGGGGAGAAAAGAAAACCCCGTAGTCGTTCTCCGTCTGTACATAGGGCAAGACTTCGATTTTCAGAAGAGGAGCGGACATCAAAAGGAGAGCCGGCACCAGTTAGAACTGATAGAGCGGCAGTGAAAGAAAAGGGAAAACGAAGCAGGGTTTACCAGGAAGAACAAAAGAAGAAAAAGGCGTCAAAGCTCCATTTTGAGGATGCAGTGTCTTCCGGTCAGGAAGAAGGCGGCATGGCAAAGAAAGAGCGTGCAATCGCTTCTAAAGTAAAACGGTCTGCCATTGCCCTCCGTCAGGTCGCCATGGCAATGCCGACAGATGCACAAGAAGGAGAAGAGGATGAAAATGCGGCAGTAGATGGTATGAAAGGTGGAGATCAGGCAGTATCCAGTGCCTACCGTTTTGGCAGCCGCCGATCGGATAAGCATCAAAAGAAGCAGTATAAACGGGCGCATAAGCTGGAGCAACGCTCCATTCGTTCGAAAGCAGCACTGCATTATAGAGAACACCTGCAAAGTGACCAGAAACTGCAAGATGCCAATGCCTTAAAGCGCTTTATCAGGAAGCAGCAGATCAAGCGGCAGTATGCCAAAGCGTATCGGGCAGAGAAAGCAGGCGGGGAAGCGGTAAAACAGGGCAGTTTGTTTATGAAGACCGCAAGCCGGAAAGTGCTTAGTTTCTTTGCAGAACATAAAGGGATGGCGCTTAGCATGGCAGCACTCGTTTTACTGCTGGTGGTGGTTATGAATACGGTAACGTCCTGTTCTATGGGAGCATTGCAGGTGTTGTCCGGTACATTGGTATCCAGCTATTTATCAGAGCCGGAAGATATCGAACAGGCAGAACTTTATTATACGGAGCTGGAAGCGGCGCTGCAAAAGAAGATCAATGAAATGGAACGTGCCTATCCGGGAATGGATGCGTATCGTTATAACATTGGTGAAATCAGCCATGATCCCCATGTACTGATCAGCTATCTGTCAGCAAAATATGAAGTCTTTACCTTTGAGCAAGTGAAAAGTGAGATAGAAGCACTTTTTGCGGCGCAGTATGGATTAGATGTGGAACAGGTAAAGGAAACCGTTGAAGAGACAAAGACTGTTCAGGTCGGAGAATCATTAGGCAGGGTTGTGACCAGTGGATATTGTAACTGCACAATCTGCTGTGGTGTTTGGAGCGGCGGTCCGACGGCAAGCGGTGTTATGCCAAAGGCAAATCATACGATCGCCGTAGATGCAAGTAACCCAGTCGTTCCCATGGGGACGAAGATTGTCATGAACGGTGTGGAATACACCGTTGAAGATACCGGCAACTTTGCCAGATATGGGGTATCGTTTGATGTTTACTTTGACAATCATGCGGCGGCACTGGCACATGGACACCGAACATGGGAAGCATTTTTGGCAGAGGGTAATGAACATACGGTGGAAGTGGCCAAAACAGAAACAGTAGAAGCCCTGAATGTCACACTAACAGCAAGATCATTGCAGATGGCGGTTCAGAGCCGGATGAATGAGGAACAAAAGGAGTTATACGGGTATCTTTATGCGGCAAAGGGAAACTTACAGATTTATACGACTCCGATCGAGCTTAACTGGTATGCCTACATAAAGAGTTTTTACGGATACCGCATCAATGTCGGCACGGGAAAGCAAGAGCTGCATCGAGGTGTGGAGATCTCCGTTACCGAGGGAACCGAAGTGAAGTCAGGACAGACGAGAGTTGTTGCCAATACCGGATACGATGATCATTACGGTCATTATGTGGTGACACAGGATAAGAAAGGTTACCAGCTAAAGTATGGTCACCTGCAAAGCGTGCAGGTTGAGAAAGGACAAGCGATCGCCGCGGGAGATGTGATCGGAAAGACAGGAAGCAGCGGAAGTGTCAGCGGCAGCCAGTTATATCTGGAGCTGGTAAAGGACGGGACGTATTATAACCCGATCTTTTATGTAGATACCGGTGAAGGCGGCTATGGCAGTAGTGGTTCAGGAGCGCATTACGATGATGAGACAGTGCGAAGATTGTTTGAGGAAGCAGAAAAATATTTGGGAATGCCTTATGTATGGGGCGGTTCCAGTCCGGCAACCTCTTTTGACTGCAGTGGTTTTGTCTGCTATGTGTTTTCCAATTCCGGAGTCTGGAATATCGGTCGGACCACGGCACAGGGTATTTATGATCAATGCACCCCAATCGACCCATCGGAAGCACAGCCGGGAGATATTATCTTTTTTACCGGAACTTACAGTACCAGTAACCCGGTTACCCATGTGGGCATTTATGCCGGGGATGGGATGATGATACACTGCGGAAACCCAATCCAATATGCCAGCATCCATAGTCCGTATTGGCAGCAGCATTTCTACGCATTCGGACGTCCGGCTTATTAATTGAAAGAAGCTATAAAAAGCAGAAAGTGAGGATATATGAATTTAACAGCATTAGAACATGAGATTACGAAAACAGAAGAGAAGATCGCGGCATATAAGGAAAAAGTGAAAGCCTTGAAACAGCGTAAATTAAATGAAGAAAATGCCCAGATCATCAAGCTGGTACGTTCAGCAGATATGTCTGTGACGGAATTGCGGGAAATGTTCCGGCCAGCAAAACAACAGAATAAATTTGAGGAGGAAGAAAGCGATGTATAAAAAGTTAGGAGCGGTTCTTGTATTGGCAATGACGCTCATATTTGGCACTTCGGTCACGGCATATGCCCAGACCGAGGGTGCAGAAACTGAAAATACCCAGGAAAACAACAGCACAGAAGCAACAGAGGAAATTTCCTTAGAGGATAATCCGTTTTCTGAGGATGGGAACGCAACATTAGGAGATAGTGCAACCAGTGAGGACAATAAAGAATTTATTACGGTCACGACCAAAGACGGAAATGTCTTTTATCTGATCATCGACCATCAGCGTGACAGTAATAACGTGTATTTCTTAAACATGGTGGATGAAAGCGATTTAGCCGCATTTCTTGAAGAGAATAGTGATACCGGATTGGATTCGATTGTATCACTGCCGGCAGAAACGGAGCCAGAGTCGGAAATCGTAGAGGAAACTGGCGAGAGTGAGGAGACAAAAGGCGAGGATGTTGTGAAAGAGGGACTTGACCAGGCGCAAAGTGGCAGTAACTTAAATTATCTGATGGTGATCGTTGTGGCCGGAGTCTTTGGTCTGGCATATTACTTCAAAATTCATAAGAAAAAACAGCAGTCATCCTATGACGAATACGAGACCGAAGAGGAGTATGAGGGGGATGACGAATACGAAGAAGAAACATATGAGGAAGATGATTTTGATGATCGTGAGGATGAAGACGACGAGGAGGCAGAGCGTGAGGCACAGGAGCAAGCCAGACAGGAAGCAGAGCGGCAGGCAAGGTTAGAGGAAGAGCGCCAGGCAAAACGGGAGCAGGAGCGTATCCGCAAAGAAAAGCTGAAGGAAAATCAGGAGCGGTTAAAAGCAGAAGAAAGGAAGCTGGATGAGCAGCAGCGCCGGCTTAAGGAGGAACAAAAGCGTTTGGCGCAAGAACAAAACCGTATCAGAGAGGAGCAGGAGCAGTTTGAAACAGGAGAGGATGGTGTTTTTTAAATGAAATTAGTAATTGCAGAGAAGCCAAGCGTTGCAAGAAGCATTGCAGAGGTGTTAGGGGCAGACCAGTCAGAGGATGGCTGTCTTACCGGGAATGGTTATATTGTAAGCTGGTGTATCGGGCATTTGGTGGGACTTTGTGAATCAGATGTCTACGATGAGAAGTATAAGAAGTGGCGGTATGAGCATTTACCAATCCTGCCACATCCATGGCAGCATAAGGTGTTGCCAAACACCAAGGGGCAGTATCAGATATTAAAGAAACTCCTGCTTAGTGATAAAGTAGAGGAGGTCATCTGTGCCACCGATGCCGGGCGGGAAGGAGAATTGATCTTCCGATTGGTGTATGAACAGGCAGGATGCAGAAAACCGATAAAGCGTCTATGGATATCTTCCATGGAAAACAGTGCGATTGCGGATGGCTTTCAGAATCTGAAAGATGGCAGTGAATATGATAACTTGTATGCATCTGCCCTTTGCCGTTCCAAAGCCGATTGGCTGGTCGGTATTAATGGAACCAGGCTTTTCACGGTGCTTTATAATCACAAGCTGCCCGTGGGACGTGTGCAGACACCGACGCTGGCTATGTTGGTTGAACGTGAATGCCAGATCAGCAATTTTATAAAGGAACCGTATTACATGGTACATATCCAACAGAATAATCTGGATGCTGTTTCCGAACGCTTTACAAACCGGGCGGATGCAGAACATTTACAGAGGGCTTGCCAAAATGGGCAGGCTCTTGTCAGGTCTGTAGAAAAGGAGAAAAAGTCATCAGCAGCCCCTAAACTTTACGATTTAACTACGCTGCAAAGAGAAGCCAATCGACTGTATGGGTATACCGCACAGCAGACGTTGGATTATGCCCAGGCGCTATATGAAAAGAAGCTGATTACCTACCCCCGGACAGACAGCAGATTTTTAACCGAAGATATGGAGCAGACCGCCAGAGAGATCATTAAGGAAGTGAAAGAGTGCGTACCATTTGCAAGAGAAATCCAGTATGCGCCGGATATCCGAAAGGTAATGGACAATCAGAAAGTGACCGATCATCATGCGATCGTTCCGACGATGCAACTTGGGAGCGCAGATCTAAAAGGCCTGCCGGCAACGGAACAAAAATTGCTCTGCCTGATTGCCCATAAGTTACTGGCGGCGACGGCTGCTAAGATGGAATATGAAACGACAAAGATTATCATCGGGTGCTGTGATGCAGAATTTGAGGCCACAGGCAAGGTTATATCAGAACCTGGTTATAGTGCCATCGAAAAGCAATTTAAACATTCCTTAAGGGTACAGCAGGAAGAGAAGAAGGAGCGTATTCTGCCCGTATTGCAACAGGGGCAGGTTCTGCAGGGAGTACAAAGCATGGTCAGTGAGCATTTCACATCACCGCCAAAACACTATACCGAGGACAGCCTTTTGTCAGCTATGGAGCGGGCAGGTAATGAGGATATGGGTGAAGAGGTGGAGCGAAAAGGTCTTGGTACTCCGGCGACCAGAGCGGCGATCATTGAAAAGTTGATTGCGGCTGGATTGGCAGAGCGGAAAAACAAATCTATTTTGCCGACTCCGGATGGCGGTAAATTGATCACAATACTTCCGGAAGCAGTAAAATCCGCGAAGCTGACCGCAGAGTGGGAAATGCAGCTTACCGAGATTGCCAAAGGGAATCAGGAGCCGGAAGTATTTATGCAGGGAATCGAGCGGATGGTGGCAGAGCTGGTAAGTAC
>Ga0153945_1000456_pt1 | contig 12560 bp, 10 predicted proteins | sample TSNJ029MetaG_FD_104720 | JGI IMG/M metagenome (GOLD analysis project Ga0153945, IMG submission 104720) | Attine ant fungus gardens microbial communities from New Jersey, USA - TSNJ029 MetaG | ecosystem: Host-associated > Fungi > Mycelium > Unclassified | place: USA: New Jersey, Wharton State...
TCTTAAAGAAATTTGAAGAACCAGAAGTAAAAGAAGAAAAGAAAGACGTAAAAGAAAAAACTCCAGAAATCACAATTGATGATTTTGCTAAAATAGAATTAACAGTAGGAACCGTAATTTCATCTGAAAAACATCCAAAAGCAGATCGTTTATTGGTATCACAAGTAGATGTTGGAGATGAAGTAAGACAGATTGTGAGTGGATTGGTACCACATTATACTCCTGAAACTATGGTAGGGCAGAAAGTAATTGTTGTTACAAATCTAAAAGAAGCAAATTTAAGAGGAGTAAAATCTGAAGGAATGTTATTAGCTGGAGCAACTAAGAAAGAACTTGCACTAGTAACTATTGCGAAGGACCTACCAAATGGTACAAAAATAAGTTAATACAAAACCCCATAAATTGTGATCAATTTATGGGGTTTTCAATACAATAATAGTTTAAAGGTCTTTCTTCATTTTAATAAATCTGTAGGTACTACCATTGCTAGGCATATTGAATGTACCTATCTCTTGGTAGCCACATTTTTTATAAACTTTATAAGCTCTTTGATTAAAAGTAACAACTGCTAATTCTATAGTAGTTATATCAGTGTGCTGTTGTTTTATAAATTTTTCTATTTCTTCTATGAAAGATTGCCCTAGATGCTTACCAGTCAAAAAAGGAGCTAATCCTAAACCAAAGTGAATAGTTTTATCTTCTTTTTCAATAACACAATAACCAATTAATTGATGATCAATTAAACACTCATAAAAATGATCTTGTCTTTTCGCTGGGTCTATTAATTCATCATAGTCTTCTTGATCATTTGTTGCATTATAAAAAGCATAAATTCCTTCATATTTCCAATTGTCAGCGATAATTAAGGCATTTTCTTGCGTTAATGTTTGAATTTTCATAGTTGTTATATCCATTGTGATACCTCCTAACGTTATATATTATATAGATAATGAAGGCAAAGTTCCATTTGAATATGCAATAATTTGGTGCTATATAAGGAAAGTAAGGCAGTTAAATGGGGAAAAGTGTTTGGTACCATGATGGAACTAGAATCTTTAGAAATACAAGAAACAAATCCTATACAAAGGAATTATTATAAATAGTTGCATAGAGAATGAACATAATAAGAAATAAAAAATAAAGAATTAGCACAATTAATTTAAGAATATGACGAACGATTTCTCCTATTAATATCCTTATCACAAACAACTTTAAAGGCTAAAAAATGATTTTATAACCAATAAATGCAACTTTTTGACCGATTATTGCTCGTTCTAAGATACGTAGTATTTCTATGATATACTTTTATTGAATTCTTTAGTAGATGAATAATATAATAATTTATTTATATAGTAATTATCAAATTTAATACTAATTTAAAAATTGACAAATTTAATGATAGGAGGTGCAAAAAAGCATTGTAATGGTCAATTTACTAATTGTATAAAATAAAGAAAGGAAAAAATTATATGAAATCAAAGTTTAGAGTATTTATAATGTCTTTTGTAACACTTATGTTACTGATATCAAATTGCACAGTGCATGCTGCCTCACCATATCAATCATTTGTCGCCAATCATACTACAGCACTTAGTGAAGGAACAGAAGGAGCCGTCTATAGAATGGGTGACTTTAATAATGATGGTATTTTAGATTTATATTATATTTTGCCAGATGCTAGAGGAGCCACAGAAGTACATATTCTTAATGGAGCTAATAATTATGATAGTTTCTTATTACAAATAAGAACACCACTTGGTGTTACATCCGATAATTATGATTTTGATTTAGGGGATTATAATCGAGATGGAAAAATAGATTTATATGCCATAGCAAAAAAAGGGGCATATAATACTACGGAAATACATGTACTCGATGGGGCCAATAATTATCAATCTTTTTTATTGCATGTAGGAACTATACTTAATCAAACTGATGAAAATTGGACATTTCGTGTTGGAGATTATGATCTAGATGGAACTTTAGATTTATATGCCATAGCAAAGAAAGGGGCATATAATACTACGGAAATACATGTAATTAGTGGTGCAGGGAATTTTCAAACGTTTTTATTGCATGTAGGTACTGCACTACATCAAACTGATGAAGACTGGGATTTTGATCTTGCAGATTATGATGGGGATGGAAGGTTAGATTTATATGGTATAGCAAAGAAAGGGGGAAGTAATTCTACGGAAATACATGTACTTGGGTACACAGGGAATTTTAAGTCTTTTATATTACAAACGTCAACAATATTGCACAAGACTAACTCAGATTGGCAGTTTCAAATTAGTAAATCTAATAAAGATTTTTATGCAATAAATCGAGCTGGGGGAACAGGAAGTGAAATTCATGTTTTAGGTAGTGGTATTTCTTCACAAACGAATGGAAGTAAAATTGCAGCACAGGCGTTATCAAAAAACGGCTATCCTTATGTATATGGGGCTACTGGACCAAATGCCTTTGATTGCTCAGGATTAACTCAATGGGCACATAGACAAATCGGTATTTCTATTGGTAGAACAGTAACAACTCAATTAGCGGATGGAACTTCAATTTTTCAAAATAATTTACAACCTGGTGATTTAGTCTTCTATACTACAGATGGTAGTGGAAGTGCAAGTCATGTGGGAATTTACATAGGAAGTGGGCAGTTTATTCATGCTGGGACCGCTAGCACAGGTGTTTACATAGCAGATATGAATTTATCTTATTGGTCTTCTCGTTATAAAGGAGCAAGAAGATATTGGTAATCTAATCATATTTTTATTGTTTGATTTTAGAAACAATAAAATAACAAACAAATAATATATACGCCACATAAATATTAAGTATATTCATTGTAAGCCTAATTACGCAAATTTGCCCTCCTACAAGAGGGCTTTTTTAAAGAACTTAAGAAGAAGTAAGATATATAGATAATGATCCAACAAAAAAATTCATGAGTACTACGAACCCATAGAAGCAAAGAAGCAAGCATCCCTACCTAATTAAAAGATGATCTATCAAATGATAAATCATCTTCGCTATTTATTTATGTCTACTTGATTGTGAACACATCCCTACCAATAGTTTCTATCGTTATCCATGTTTTAATGCCCTATTTAAGAATGTTTTCGTTCTTTCATGTTTTGGATTGGTGAAAATCACATCTGGTTTGTCATCTTCCACAACAACACCATTATCCATAAATACAACACGATCAGCAACATCTCTTGCAAATGCCATCTCGTGAGTTACAATAACCATAGTTAATCCTTCTTTTGCAAGATTTTTCATAACCTCTAATACTTCTTGAACCATTTCTGGATCCAAAGCACTTGTTGGTTCATCAAACAATAATACTTTAGGATTCATGCACAACGCTCTTGCTATCGCTACTCTTTGTTTTTGTCCACCAGAAAGCTGTCTTGTTTTAGCATCCTTAAATGGTAACATTCCTACCTTTTTTAAGTAATAGATTGCTTTTTCCTTTGCTTCTTTGGCATTCATTTTAAGTACTTTGATTTGACCAATCATACAATTATCGATAACAGTTTTATTATTAAATAAGTTAAATTGTTGAAAGACCATTCCAATTTCAGTACGTAATTTATTGATATTATAACCAAGTAGGATATCTTTTCCATTAAAATAGATTACACCACTAGTTGGTTCTTCTAATAAGTTCATACAACGTAATAAGGTTGATTTTCCTGAACCAGAAGATCCAATAATACAAACAACTTCTTGTTCGTTTATTTCAAAATCAATATCTTTTAATACTTCTAAATTACCAAAGTTCTTCTTTAAATGTTCTATGTTAATAATAGGTTGATTATTCATTGATATCACCATCCTTCGGTGAAAACTCAGGAACTCTATCTAATCGATACTCTAAATATTTTAATAATCTTGTAATAGTATATGTCATAATGAAATAAATAATAGCAGTAATTAGGAATGTTTCTGAAGTACGATAATGAATACCTGAAATTGTTTTTGCTTGTAAAAATAATTCATTTAACGCAATAACATTTAATACTGAGGTATCTTTTATATTAATAACAAACTCATTTCCAATAGCAGGTAAAGAATTTCTAAATGCTTGAGGTATCACAACATATATCATTGATTGAATATATGTCATACCAATCGCTCTAGCTCCTTCTGTTTGTCCAAAGTCAACAGAGGTTATACCTCCACGCATAATCTCAGCAACATAAGCTCCAGTATTCAAAGATACAATAAAGATACTAGCACTCAAGACTGACCAGCCCATTCCAATACCTTTACTACCATAATAGATAAACATTGCTTGTACAATCATTGGAGTACCACGAATAAACTCTACATAAAACCCTAAAAAGAATTGAAAAAATCTTAATAAAACTTTCTTTACAATAAAATCCTTTTTATTAATTGGAAGTAATCGTAAAACAGCAACAATTAATCCAACGATACAACCAATAACAGTTGATGTTAATGAAATATATAAAGTAATTTTGATTCCTTCTATAAATAAAGGGCTATAATTTTCAAGTATATAACGTATTCCACCAATAAAATCACTAGGCATTTTATTTATTCACCACTTTCTGGTTGATTGGCAATAGCTTTATTCATTAATTCATCACGATCTTCATCAGTTAAATTATTTAATACCTTATTCACAGATTCTAATAATGAATCTGAATTTTTCTTCATTCCAACGGAAACAAATAAACCAGTAGCGTCTTCTTCAGTTAATTTAAATCCTTCTCCATCCTCAAAAGAAACAAATGTCAAATCAGGATTGTTTCCAACAATTGCTAAAGCGACAGGTTTTTCTGAAACAAAGGCATCAATATCGGTTGATTTTACAGAAACTGTTAATGTTGGAAAATCACTTAATGCAGTTGCATGATTAACACCACTTATTTGATCAATAACATCATCGTGTAACGTATTAATTTGAGCAGCTACTTTTGCACCGCTAAAATCACTTAACGATTTAGCACTTGCATATGTACTGTTTTTTCTTACAACCAATACTAAATCAGAATAGTAATAAGGATTAGAGAAGTCGATTGCTTCTGCTCTTTCTGCAGTAGGTGACATACCAGCAATAATTAAATCAATTTGGTTTGTATTTACTTCACTTGGTAATGATCCAAAATCAGTTACTTTTTTAATAACTAATGTTTTTCCTAATTCCTCAGCAATTAATTTTGCGATTTCAACATCATAACCAGCACAATATCCTTGGGTATTACTGATTTTTACTGCACCATTACTATCATCTAATTGTGTCCAATTAAATGGAGCATAGTTACATTCCATTCCAACGATAATGCTATCATCATTATCTTTATCTTTGGATGAACACCCAGATAATACTAATAAACAAACGACTAACAAACTTAAACATTTTTTCATTTTTTTCCCTCTTTCATTTCATAAAAAAAGTTATACTATCGCATAACTCCCCTATAAGAAAGAATTATTGATAGCTCCATCATTCTTTGATGAGTAGTAGTGATGTTTTCACTACTACCATAAGCTTGCATATACCTATACAACTTATTCGGCGATGAGTACCTTTCAATAGCTTCATAGTCTGTCAACTCCACAATTTACTCTGATACATCGCAACCTCTATCTAACTTTTTTACTATTTATTTTTATACGCACACTTTACCACAATTGTGCATAATTGTCAATTTGTTATTAATCGTATTTAATATATTTAATATATTATGAAAAGATGGTACAAATTACTTAAAAAGTTAATACTAAGTTTACGAACCCTATATATAATAGAATATTATATTAAGTAAAAATTACAATGAATTAGAAAGGAAAATTACTATGAAATATAAATTTTATCGCTTTATGCAAGGTAGATATGGGAATGATCAATTAAATAATTGCTTAGTTATTACTGGAGTTGTTTCTGCAATTATTAATATGTTTTTTCGATCATATATTTTAACAATTGTATCCTATCTGTTTATGTTTTTATATTTGTTTCGATTCTTTTCAAGAAATGTTATAAAAAGAAGAGAAGAGAATAAAAAGTTTAATCAATTTTTCCGACCAATAACAAAAAGATCCTCAGTTATCAGAAAGAATTGGTCAGATAAAAATAACAAATATTTTATATGTCCCTCTTGTAAACAAACTGTTAGAGTCCCAAAAGGAAAGGGTAGCTTGACAATCACATGTCCTACCTGCAGGACAAAATTTGATAAAAGGACATAAAGATGTTTGGTTATATTTCAGTTAATAAACCAGAGTTAAAAATAAAAGATTATGATCAATACCGTGCTTATTATTGTGGTTTATGTCAAACATTAAAAAAAGAACATGGCAGATTTGGCCAAATAGCTTTGAACTACGATATGCTTTTTATTGTTTTATTATTAAGTGGTTTATATGAACCATCAAATATAGAAGAGAACCATCGTTGTGTGATGCATCCTTTGACAAAACATCGTATGATAGAAAATCAATTCAGTACTTATGCTAGTGATATGACGATTGTATTAGCCTATTATAAAAGTGAAGATGATTGGAAAGATGAAAGAAAATATAGTAAACTTATGTATAAGAGTTTATTAAAAAGCAAAATGAAAAGATTAGAGGAAAAGTATCCTCTAAAAACAAAAAATATTAAGCAATATTTAGTTGAAATGACAAAGTGTGAACAAGAAAAATCAATGAATATTGATTATTTATCATCTTTGTTTGGTAAAGTAATGCAAGAAGTCGTTGTCTATAAAGAAGATTCTTGGCAAGAAGAGTTACGACAAGTTGGAGATTATTTGGGTCGTTTTGTTTATTTGTTAGATGCGTATGAAGATATTGAACAAGATATAAAGAAGAAACAATTTAATCCATTAATTAATCGTTACCAAGAAGATGGATTTGATGAATGGATGCAGGAAATATTAGAAATGATGATGGCAAAATGTAGTGAAGCTTATGAAGTATTACCGATTATTGAACATTCAAGAATACTATATAACATTTTATATGTTGGTGTATGGAATAAATATATTTTGGTAAGACAAAGGAGGTTAGAGAGAGATGGATCCATATAAGATATTAGGAATTGATTATACTGCGACAGATGAGGAAGTTAAGAAAGCTTATCGTGCTTTAAGTAAAAAATATCATCCTGATGCAAACATTAATAGTCCTAATCAAGAAGTATATACAGAAAAATTTAAAGAAGTTCAAAGTGCATATAAAACGATTATGGATCAAAGAAAACATGGTACTAGTGGAACTAGCTATCAACAACAAAGTAGTTATCAACAATACTATGATTCAGGGTATCAACAAACTAGTCAAAATGTTAATTATCAAAATATTGTTACTGCAATTAATAATCAACAATATCAACAAGCATTATCTATGTTGGATCAAATTAGAAATAAAGATGGAAATTGGTTTTATTTAAGTGCGATATGTCATCATTCTCTAGGAAATTCAATTACAGCATTAGACCATGCAAAAGTAGCAGTACAATTTGAACCATACAATATGCAATATATTATGTTGTTACAACAGATACAAAGCGGAAGAGCAACATATCAACAAAGACAAACAAGTTATGGTAATCCTTTTGGAAATATAGGAAGTCTTTGTTATCAAGTATTATTAATGCAATTAGTATGTAGTTGTTGTTGTGGAACAAGAGGAGTGGCTTGTTAGAAGGAGGAATCATAAAATGAGTAAAGTTTTAGGTATCGATTTAGGAACAACCAATAGTTGTGTTTCAATCATGGAAGCAGGAAATATCAAAATTATTCCTAATGGTGAAGGAAATAAAACGACCCCTAGTGTTGTCACATATACTAAGGAAGGAGAACGATTAGTTGGCGAGTTAGCAAAAAGACAAGCAGCAATCAACCCAAAAGAAACAGTTTCTTCTATTAAAAGAGATATGGGGACAAATAAAAAAGTTACATTAAATGGCAAAACCTATTCGCCACAAGAAATATCTGCTATGATTTTACAGAAATTAAAAATTGATGCAGAGCAATATTTAGGAGAAGAAATTAAGGATGCAGTTATTACTGTACCAGCATATTTTAATGATGCACAAAGGCAAGCAACAAAAGATGCAGGAAGAATTGCTGGATTAAACGTAAAAAGAATTATTAATGAACCAACAGCAGCAGCAATCGCTTATGGCTTAGATAAACAAAATGAACAGAAAATTCTAGTTTATGATTTAGGTGGTGGAACATTTGATGTTTCAATTATTGAAATAAGTGATGGGGTTATTGAGGTATTATCTACCTCAGGAGATAATCAATTAGGTGGCGATGATTTTAATAAACGAGTAGTCGATTACATTGTAAAAGAATGTAGTAAATTACATAAGGTTGATTTATCAAAAGATATGATGGCATTACAAAGAGTAAAAGATGAAGCAGAGAAAGCTAAAATAGCGTTATCTAGTAGCGTTAGTTATACCGTACATTTACCATTTATCACAACAACTAAAAACGGACCAATTAATTTAGAATTAGAAATTAATAGAGCTTTATTTGAGTCATTAATTAAGGATTTAGTCGATAAAACAGCAATTCCATATCAAAATACAATGAAAGATGCAGGATTAACTAAAGAAGAAATACATCAAGTATTATTAGTTGGTGGCTCAACAAGAGTACCTTTAGTCTATGAAAAAGTCAAACAATTAAGTGGAAAGATACCAAATCAATCATTAAATCCCGATGAGTGTGTCGCAATAGGTGCTGGAATTCAAGGTGGAAAATTATCTGGTGATGTTACTATTTTTGGTAATCGTGACATATTATTATTGGATGTTACTCCATTATCGTTATCAATTGAAACGGTTGGGGGAGTCGCTACTCGATTAATTGATCGAAATACAACGATACCTTCAAAAGTTAGTCAAATCTTTACAACTTCTATGAACTTCCAAACACAAGTAGAAATCAATGTTTTACAAGGAGAAAGACCATTAGCAAAAGATAATAAAAGCCTTGGTAAATTTAAATTAAAAGGGATTAAACGTGCACTTAGGGGAACTCCTCAAATTGAAGTTACATTTAATATAGATGCTGATGGAATTGTGAATGTATCAGCAAAAGATTTAGCAACTGGAAATCATCAAGAAATAACAATCACTGATCAATCTAATTTATCACAACAAGAAATAGAAAGAGCAATGAATGAAGCGAAGCAATATGAAGAAGAAGACAAATTACAAAAAGAAAGAATTACTTTTAAGAATGATGTAGAATCTTTAATATATCAAGCGGAAGCTTTATTAGCAGATAAAACGAAAGAATTAGATAAACCAGTATTTAATGATATTAATCAACAAATAAAAGAATTAAAGAAGATTACGAAGAAAGATAAGATTGAAAAGTTTAGTGATGAAGAATATTACGCTTATAAAGAGAAATATAATAATTTAAAATATACAATTGAACAATATCAATAGTCAAGGGAATCATTGAAAGATGGTTCTTTTTTATTGGTATATATAGTGTAAGATAAAGGAATTATAAATGATAAGTAAATAGCTGTTATCTAAAAGAAGAAATCACTTCCATATTTAAGGAACGTGACTTCTTCTTTTTCTTTTGTTACTATAATACCTAAAAAAAATGAGGTAAAACCTTTTCTTTTACTTTAGGTTTTGTTAGTTAATCATCTATTTAATTTTTGTAATTGTTTATTGTTTTTAAATAAAATACTCCCTACATATCCTAATAAGCCTAAAACAACAAACAACAATCCAATCCCACTTCCTGTACTAGTTCCTACTAATTTTTGAGCTAACTTGGCAAAATTAGAATTGCTCTTCATAAAAGGCTCAAATATATGATCACTCAAAAATCCACCTAATAAATTCCCAATAGGAATAACGCTATATTGTAATGTGTTTCTCATTGAAAAAACACGACCCTGCATTGAATAAGGGACATTAACCCGCATTAAATAACTGATTTGAGCACTGAACACAGGAATCATGACATTACCTAAAAATACAGCAATCATCCAAATCAAATAATGTTGACCAATCCCTAATAAGGTATTACAAATTAAAAAGGAATAAGCAATAATCGAAGTCGCTAATTTTGTTCTATTTTTAACGTCTTTACTTCTAGCAACGAAAAGGCTTCCAATAATTCCTGAAACTCCAATCATACTACTAACCATTCCTAATAATAGATCATTTTGATTTGTTCTAGAAAGAACCATTGGTGCTAAATTTGTATTATAGATAGCAACAATTAAATTAATGAATGCCATAAAAAGGATTACTTCCTTTAAGCCAGTTGTTTGTTTAATAAAAACGAATCCAGAACGACTAATTTCTAAAAAAGATTCTTTTTTTGTATCACTAGTCGTAATCTCTGGTATTTTCACAAACAAAGCTAATGTTATAAAGGCAAATAAAAAGGATAATAAATCAATCCATACAACAACGTATAATCCAAAAAAGGAATAAATAGCAGTTGTCACGATTGGATTAAATATACTAATAAACGATTGACTAAACGATTGAATTCCACTTATTTTAATATAGTCTTCCTTTGCTACAATTAAACTAGGAACAACTTCTGAAGCTGGACTTTGAAAAGCATCAGATATACCTAAAATAATATTTACCAAATATAGCCAATAAAGACTTACTAGATCTAAAGATAATAGCCATAAAATACTACAAGAGGCCAATGCTGCTACCATGTCTGTCATTAAAATAACGTTCTTTTTATTAATTTTATCAATGATACTACCTGCAATAAAATTCAAAAAAATCTCAGGAACTAAATAACAAGCCAATAAAACAGCTGTTGATAAAACGGAACCACTTTGTTTATACATCCAAAGTGTTAATGCATAACTAGTCATCTTACTTCCAAACTGAGAAACAAATTGACCAGTGATATAAATATAATAATTCATTAAATTTGTATTTTCATTTTTCATTTTAACTTTGCTCCTTTTCTCTCTATAGTGCAAAGCCAAAATCAAATGTTTTCACTCTATGCAAACACCGCTTTGACTTTGCATAGAGTTACTACAATGCATAATTTCATAAAACCACCTCTTATTATTTTATATTGCTTTTTGCTCATCATTATTATAACATGAATCTTTTATCTAGTAAAAGTGTAACAGCCAGACTAGAGCAAAGCATTCGTATCAAATAAATTGCATCAAGGATTAATTATATTCAATATCAACCGCATATCAATTAAAAAATGTTGATAATTACAATAGAAATCTAATTGTATTTTAATTTTTATCTTGCTATGATGAAAGAAGAGATAACAAATATTCTATTTTCTACTATTGATAAAACAAAAATAGGGTTGGTGAAAAAATGCAATTAAATAGTAAGGAATTATTAATTTTGTATTATTTATTAAGAGATAATGAATATGTCACAGCAGAGCAATTGTCAAATTATTGTTTTACTAGTGTTAGAACTGTTCGCACAAAAGTAAATCAATTGAATAATCAATTAGAAGGTGATGGGATTATTATTATAGAATCGATTCATGCGAAAGGCTATAGAATCACTATCCTTAATCAAGAAAGCTTTGTACAATTTAAAGAGCATATTATTAGTTTAGAAAGGTTCTATCGCAAAGTAGGCATAGAAAAGATGACAAGAAGAATTTTTATTTCACAACAACTATTGTCGAATAAGTATATAAAACAAGAGCAATTAGCGATGCAATTATATATGACAGTTTCTGGATTAAAGAAAGACATGCAATGGATTCATCAGTTTTTTAATAGTTTTGATGTTACAATACAATCAAAACCAGGATTTGGATTGTATGTCAGTGGTAAAGAAAAGAATATACGATTACTAATGGTAGAAGCTTTTTGTAGCCAATATAATTTTATTGATAAGCAAGTGGAACGCTTTAGTGCTATGTTTTATAATAATTTTAATGAATATCAAAAAATAAGAAGAAGTTTCTTAAAAATCATTAGAGAGAGCTGCTATGCTTTTACTGATATTTATTCTAAAAAATTATCGACCTATCTTATCTTAACTAGGAGTCGCTGCAAAGTTCAAAAATATGTATCGATTGAAGAAGATTGTAAAGAAGAGTTAAAAAATAGATATGAATTGTCACTTGCAAAAGAAAGCTTTAAAATTCAAGGTTTATTTGAAGAGAAAGAAATCCCTGAAGACGAATTATATTATTTTGCTTTGTTATTAACACTATATCGAGATTATGATTTTTCAAATAATAAATCATTGGAAACCTATAATCAGCGATACCTTAATGAAACAATATTACTTTTATCAAGAAGTATTAAAGAAGCAAGTAAGATATTTGGAGTTGCTCTTTATCAAATGGAGTTGTTCACTCGCTATGAAAGCAAGTTTTTATCACCACTCTACAATATTTATTTAAATTATGTTTATGGTAGTAATAAACAGTGGATTTTAACAACATATTTTGAAGGGTTAGAAAATGTGTACTCTCCTTTTGCTATTTATTATTCACGAATTTTATTGTTGAAAATTGAAAAGGATTTAGGTATTACGATCGATAAAACGCAGATATATAAATTCA
>Ga0153945_1000459_pt1 | contig 12516 bp, 7 predicted proteins | sample TSNJ029MetaG_FD_104720 | JGI IMG/M metagenome (GOLD analysis project Ga0153945, IMG submission 104720) | Attine ant fungus gardens microbial communities from New Jersey, USA - TSNJ029 MetaG | ecosystem: Host-associated > Fungi > Mycelium > Unclassified | place: USA: New Jersey, Wharton State...
AGACCACCTCCAACATCTTCAAAAACTGGTGCCGGATGCTGGGCGGTCAGATCTTTCTGCTGATCATGAACGCCTGGTGCTTAAAGCTGTTCACCACAATGGTTGGGGTATTCATCGCCGATCCCATGGGCGTCGGCGGAAATCTATTTATCTGGATGCTGTGCGCAATCGGCTTCCTCAAGGTATCCCAAAAGATCGACAGCTTTATGTCCTCGCTGGGGATCAGCGTCGGCCATACCGGCGGCAGCATGCTCGACTCCGCGCTCGTAGCGGCAAAGGGCTTATCCAGCATGGGGCGCATGGGATTGCTCGGCAGCTTCGGCGGCGGAAAATCAGGCGGCGGCTCCCCTGCGGGCGGGCGCACATCCGGCTCTTCTCCCAATACCGGCTTTCTGTCCGGCGGCCTTGCCGGCGCGGTAGGCCGGAAGGTATCCGCCGACGCGGCAAGCAACCTCGCGGCCGAATCCGGTTCGGAAAAGGGCGGCATATTCGCCGGCGTCGGCAGCAAGCTCTACAACGGAAGTGTTGGCGAGCCCGGCGGCTTTGCCAGCAGTGTGATCGGCAGCGTCGCCACCGGCAGCGTCGCCAGAAACGGCATGATTACCGGCGACAAGGCCGTGGACGCCTTTAGCGCATACATGGGCGACGCGGGCGGCGGAATACCCGGCAGCGCCACAGACGCAGCCGCGGACGATACGGCCGGCATGGCGCCCGACGCGGCTAATATGAACGCGGACATTCCCATGAGCCCGGACGGCGGTGCGGAAATACCGGGCGGCGATATGGCCGGCGGTTTGCCGTTCGACGCCTCGCAAATCCCGATGGAGGATGCGGCGGAGGGCATCGCGGCCGGCATTGCGGCCTCCGAGCTTATGGATTACGGGGACGGTGAGGAAGGAGGATATCCGGGCGGCGTAGACCCGTCCATCGGCATGACACCTCCCATCCCAACCGGAGCCGGCGATTCCACATACGGCGACAATGGAGCCTCCGCCGTGGACGCGGCGGCAGCCGAAAGCATTCCGGCAGGCAGTGACCCGTCTGTCGATATGATGGCGCCTTCCATTCCAGCAGGAGCCGGTGAAGTATACGGCGACAACGGCGCTTCCGCCGTGGAAGCCACGGCGTCGGCCCAGAGCATGGAACAGTCTCATACAGCCATTCCGGCGGGCGTGGACGTCTCCGCAGCAGCAGACGCAGCCCCGGAAGCGGGGATATCCGGCGCGGACAGCGCGGTTTCCTCCGGCATCTCCATGGGCACAGGCTCCGCGATCCCGATGGACACGGGTGTTTCCTCCGGCGGCAGTTATCAGACCGACAGCGGCGCCGAAGGCGTGCAGGCCGCGGCGTTTGCGGGGAGCTTCGGCGGGGCAAACGCCATACCCACCTCATACCGCGACATCACAATGGGCGGCGGCCGGATTACCGGCACAGAAGTATCTCCCAAAAATCCGGACGGCGTCCAGTTTGCCATGTACCATACATCGCAGTATACGAAGCCGGAAGGCGATTTCTCTACGGTCCAGTCGCTTGACGGAGCGAAGTGGTACAAGCAATACGCCCAGCCCGCGGTGGAGCGGACGCCGGTGAGCGAGAAGGACGGCAAGGTGAAGTACAACGAGAAGATCGTCCAGAAGCTCCCCAAAGGCCCGCCGCGCATAGACAGGATATGACGCCATGAGTGAACATAACAGCGGCAATAACGCCGGTAGCAGCCTCGATGAAGCGCTGAACGCGGCGCAAAAGGTCAAGGGCGCAGTAAAGACCGGCAAGGCCATCGCGCAGGTCCTCAAGGGCGCCGCCACCGGCGGCCTGCACGGCGCGGTGGCGGGCGCGGTCCGCGGGTTCGGGAAGCAGTTTGTGATCATCGCCTGTGTTTTAATTATGCTTCCGGTTCTGTTTCTCCTGATGCTGCCCCAGCTTATCTTCGGCGGCCTGAACCAGACGCCCCCCGGCGGTCAGCCGATCCTAAACGACAACGACGCGATTGTAGAGAACATCAGCCAAACCAACAGCACCATCGCCCAGATCCTCACCGAAGGGTATGAGGAGACGAAATCGGAGGTGGAATCGCTGGCCGCGGGCATCGAGTATGTCGAAATCGTTGACACTGTGGGCGGCAATATCGTATTCGACGCGAATCAGATCATCTGCTGGTACAGCGCCTCCCAGAACCAGAGCGCGGAAAACATCTCGGTATCCCACCTCGCGTCTTTGGTATCGGCGCACAAGCGGCAGCTCTACTACTACGAAACCACATACGAGCAGCGGGAGGTGGAGAAAACGGACGCGGACGGGGATACCTACACCGAAACCGTCACCTTCACGATTTTCACCATCCTGTATGCCGGAGACGACTATTTCCCCAACGATTTGTTCGCGCTCACCGCCGAGCAGATAACGCTTTCCGCCGATTACGCTGTCAACCTGACCATTTTCCTGTACGACAGCTATGAGGCGGCGGGGAACAACACCCACGCATACATCGCGGAGCTGCTGGCCGGCGACACGACGCCCCTGGAGGACGGCGTTTTCGGGAACCCTTTCCCCGGGCAGGATTGGTCGGGGAACATTACGTCCTATTTCGGCAATCGCCCCTATCCCGGCGTCGGGAGCGGAACCAGCAACCACACCGGCCTGGACATCAGCAATCCGGCGGGCACGGGCATCCACGCGGTCATGGGCGGCACGGTCCTGTTTGTACGGGACAGCGGCAACGCCGGCTACGGAAAGCACCTGGCCATCAACCACGGCGGCGGGTATGTGACGATGTACGCCCATTGCAGCTCCATATCGGTTTCCGCCGGGCAGCGCGTGGAGAAGGGCGACGAAATCGCGGCGGTGGGAAAAAGCGGCTGGTCTACCGGGAACCACCTGCATATAGAGGTCATTATAAACGGCTCGCCGGTCGATCCGCTGGGCTACATATCCAACGGCTGAGAATACAAGAACGCGGGGGATGGCGGTCCATTCCCCGCGATGATTGGAGTGAAAACATGAGTAAACACGATGATGAGCGCGAACTGGATATCTATATCATCCCGCAAAACTTCATCGAGGGCGGCAAGCTGTTCGGCGGGATGTTCCGGTTCCGCAACGCCGCCGAGGCCCTGGTGCTCGCTCTGGGGACCGGATTCCCCATCATGCAGCTCTCGATAGGGCTGTACCCGCGCATCATCCTTTTGTGCGTCATCCCCCTGCCCCTCGCCCTGTTCGGGCTGATCGGGATAGGCGACGACAGCCTTTCGGAATTCGTTATCAATTTTTTCATCTACCTGAGCAAACGGCGGATACTCGGCCAGCAGCCGCCCCGGGAAGAGGAAAAGCCCGGCAAGCTGAAATCCGTGGGCAGGTTTCTGCGCAAAATACTTCCGGCGCGGCGGGTACAGGCGGATGAAGCGGAATATGAGATCGTCTACTACGACAGCGAGGACGAAATCCCCGACGACGCCTCCGGCTGGCAGGAGTACCAGAACCGGGAACGGCCCGGCCCCAAACGGAATGAGGCGAATACCGCGAAAAAAAAGCCACGCTTCATGCGTCGGCCGGAGGACGCGCAGACGCTGGAGGAGTACCTGCCAATCGACAAGGTCGAGAACGGTATTCTGGTGACAAAGGACGGGCGCCACATCAAGGTGCTGGAGATCGAGCCCATCAACTTCCTGCTGCGCAGCCCCAGGGAACAGCGCGGCATCATCTTTTCCTTTGCGAGCCTTCTCAAAATCACGCCGGTCAAGCTCCAGTTCAAGATCATCTCCAAGAAGGCTGACGTCAACCAGCACCTCCGGAAGATCCGCGAATATATGGCGACCGAGCCGGATGCGCGCTGCCGCGAGCTGCAACAGGATTACTGGGGCCTGATCCGGCAGGTGGGCTCCAGGGAGGCGGTGACCCGGCGCTTCTTCATGATCTTCGAGTACCAGAACCCACTGGCCACCCGGCGGGTGGAGTACAAGGAGATCGTGGCCATGCTGGAGACGACGGCCCGCAACGCCAAAAGCTATCTTCGGCAGTGCGGCAACGACGTCATCGAGCATGACAACGAGGACGAATTCATCTCCGAAATCTTCTATGTACTCCTAAACCGCCGCTCGTCGGTGAGCACGCCCTTCAAGGAACACATCACGCAAAAGCTCGCGGAATATATCGTGTCGGACGGAGTGAAGGGGCTGGACGATGTGACGGTGAGCGAGCTGGTGGCGCCCCAGTCCATCGACTTCACCCACGGCCGCTACGTCCTGATGGACGGGCTCTACCATTCCTACCTGGTGATCCCCTCCGACTCCTACAAGGCGCAGGTGGTGGCCGGCTGGCTGTCCCTGATCATCAACGCGGGGGAAGGCATCGACGTCGACTTGTTTTTCATGAAGGAGCCCAAGGAGCGCGTGCAACAGAAAATCGGGCAGCAAATCCGCATCAACCGCTCGAAAATCAAGGATACAAGCGATACCAACTCCGACTTCGACGATCTGGACAACGCGATCCGCTCCGGATACTTCCTCAAGCGCGGCATAGCAAACAACGAGGATTTTTACTATATGTCCATCCTGATCACCATAACCGCCACCAGCGTCAGGGATCTGGAGTGGCGGATAGCGGAGATGAAAAAGCTGCTCATCTCCCAGGACATGGACGCGAGGGTTTGCAGCTTTTTGCAGGAAAACGCCTTCCTGTCCTCCCTGCCCGTCGCGGCCATCGACAAGAAGCTGCTGCAAAAGGCAAAGCGGAACGTACTGACCACCGGCGCCGCCAGCTGCTACCCGTTCACCTCGTTTGAAATGTCGGACGACAACGGAATCCTCATGGGCGTCAACAAGCACAACAATTCCCTCGTCATCGTGGATATCTTCAATTCCCGGCTTTACAAGAACGCCAACATGGCGATCCTCGGGACCAGCGGCGCGGGCAAGACCTACACCATGCAGCTCATGGCCCTGCGCATGCGTATGAAGGGCATTCAGGTCTTTATCATTCCGCCGCTCAAAGGCCACGAGTTCCGCCGCGCCTGTACCAATATCGGCGGCGAATTCATCCAGATCTCCCCGGCCTCAAAAAACTGTATCAATATTATGGAGATCCGCAAGGTGGACACCACCGCCACCGACCTGCTGGACGGCCCGCAGTCCGACCGCTCGGAGCTTGCGGCGAAAATCCAGAAGCTGCACATCTTCTTTTCACTGCTGATCCCGGATATGTCCTATGAGGAAAAGCAGCTTTTGGACGAGGCCATTATCCGCACCTACAACCTGAAGGGCATTACCCACAACAACGAAACGCTCACCGACCCTGATAACCCGGAACAGTACCGGGAAATGCCGCTGCTGGGCGACCTTCATACGCTGCTGCTGGAAAGCCCCGAAACAAAGCGGCTTGCCAATATCCTCAACCGCCTGGTACACGGCTCCGCCTCCACCTTCAACCAGCCCACCAACGTAAACCTGGACAACAAATACACCGTCATCGACATCTCCGAGCTGTCCGGCGACCTGCTGGCGGTGGGTATGTTCGTGGGTTTCGACTATATGTGGGATAAGGCCAAGGAGGACCGAACGGTGGAGAAGTGCATTTATGTGCCGGAGGCCTGGAAGCTGATCGGCGCGGGCTCCAACGCCCAGGTTGCGGGATATATCCTGGAGGCCGTGAAGATCGGGCGCGGTTACGGTTGCAGCATCGTGATCGACACACAAGATTTGAACGACTTTTTCGCGCTGGAGGACGGCAAATTTGGGCGCGGCATCCTCAACAACTGCAAGACCAAAATCATCCTGAACATGGAGGACGAGGAGGCCCAGCGGGTTCAGAGCATCCTGCGCCTGACCGACACCGAGATCATGAACGTGACCCATTTCTCACGCGGCAGCGGCCTTATCTCCACCAATAACAACAATGTCACCGTCGAATTCAAATCGAGCGCTTATGAGGCGGAATTAATTACTTCCGACAGGTATGAGCTTAGTAAGATTCTGGCGAAACGGAGGCAGGCAAAAAGCTGAAAAACGCGCCGTGAAAATTCGCTTACAAGGCCACTCAAACACGCATTGCAATCAGCTAAATTAAACTTCGTCTGAACTTCAGACGAAGTTGGGCGCGGACGGTCTTTTCGAGTCCAATCAATCCAATGCGGCGAGCCGCTTTTCAATTTCATCCGGCGCGGGCAGCATATCCCGAAGCTCCTCCGGCAAAGCGTCCAGAACCCGGTAAGTTGCGACGCCGATTGGCCGGTTTGCACTTCGCAAAGCGTATTCCACAACGGTACGGTTTTTCTCCCTGCAAATGATGATGCCGATGGCCGGATTTTCACCCTCCAGCCTTTCCTGTTCATCCAGAGCGGCGAGGTAAAACTGCATTTTCCCGGCGTATTCGGGGACGAAAGCGCCAATTTTCAACTCCACCGCCACCAGGCATCTCAGCTTGCGATGAAACAGCAAAAGATCAATATAGAAGCTGTCACCTCCGACGATGAGATGATATTCGCTGCCGATAAACGCAAACATTCCGCCCATCTCGGAAAGGAACTCCCGGACATGGCGAACGAGGCCGTGCTTTAACTCATATTCGGAGTGCATATTCCCCATTTCCATAAAATCAAAGACATACTCATCCTTTACGGCCAGCTTCGCCTGCCCCTGATATGGCTCCGGAAGCGTTTCATCAAAGTTTGTCTGATTCAGCAGGTATTTTTCATACGAGCGGTTGCCGATGTGGTTTGCCAGTACATCCTTGGTCCAACCGTACCGCTTGGTCATGCGGATATAGAATTCCCGCTCCTGCACATCCTTGCATTTCTCCATAATAAGCAGATTTTTTGTCCAGCTAATTTCTCGCACCAATGGCGCGAGAATTGGAAGATCACGATAAGAAAGATAAAAATTACGCATACGCCACAAATTCGCAGATGAAAACCCCTTGACGTCGGGAAACTCTTTCTTCAGCTCACCCGACAAAACCTCAACAATGGACTTTCCCCAACCCTTTTCCTGCTGCTGATGAAAAATCTCCTCGCCTATTTCCCAATAAAGAGTGATCAGGGCGGTGTTCAAAGTTTTCATGGCTTCGTATTGGCTGCTGCGGATTTTCTCCTTTATTTCTCTGATAAACAGCCCGTAATCCGGAGCTTGTATGTCATTCACATGGAAGCCCTCCCTTTACTATTAATCATACCACAAAGCAGGTCCGCGCTCAATCGCATTTTCTCCGCTCTCAAATTCAAGCCTATATCATACGCAGCGGTAGGCAAAAGCCGAAAAATAGCGCCGTGAAATTTCACTCACAAGGCCAATCAAACACGCATTGCAATCATCTAAAATCAACTTCGTCTGAACTTCAGACGAAGTTGCCGTAAAACCCGAAAAGGAAGGGGCGATGGAGTCGTGACAGGCGTTCATTTTAACGAGAGGAAGGAGCTGCATGAATTAAAAAGATTGCTCAGTGAATACGGCATACTGGAGATCGGGCAGATATACGCCTACTTCCACTACAAGAGCGAGGATATCATACGCGGCATTATGGGCTACATGACCCGTAATGGCCTGATTGCCGCGGATCTGGGCGCCCGGCGCGCCGCCGTCAACGGGCGTCAGCTAAAGGAGGAGCCGGACCGGAAGCTCATCGCTTCATTCTGGGCCATGCTCCAGTACATTGAAACCATCCAATACCATACGCGGGCGCAATTCCCGGCGCAGATCTACTTCTTCGCGGACGGAGCGGAGTATGAGGTGATCTATGTGGCGCTGGGAGAGGAAAACATGATCAACGCCATATTCGCCCGGGAGCCTGAAGGAGACACGCGGTATCTTGTGGTGGTGGAGGAGCCGAGGCAGCTGGAGACACTGGACATCCCGCGGGTGGAGTGGTTCTGCACGGTCGGAGAGGACGGCGCCATCCGTAAATACATTCAGGAGGATTAGAAAGGTATGAACAAAAACGCGATTCAAAAGAGATATATCGGTCTGCAAGGGCAGATGGAGCGGATCAGCTACCTGCTGAACCGTTCAAAGCAGCTTATCTTGGAGGGCGGATACCGGGAATACAGGGAAACCTCCGGCGACGTCGCCCGGCTGATGGAGAAGGCCGCCGTAAGCATGCGCGAGCTGGTGCTGGAAACCACGTTTGCCGAGAAGCGGGAGCAGATGGACGAGATTGCGGAAATCCACGGCATCACTATTGAACATACCGGGCTCTGGTACAAAATCATAATTCCGGCCCTCCTTCCGGGCAAGCGCCCCGGCCGCTCCTGCATGTTCATCGAGACGCCTCTGCGCTACGCGCTTGACCGGTACGCAAGGGAGCATAACCCCGAACGGCTGCGGGAGTGCGTCGTCTGTTTCCGGCACATCTACCACCCGGATTTTCCCGAACGTGCCGTCCGCGACCACGACAACATCGAGGCGAAAAAGGTGCAGGATGTCATCGCCGACAAGCTGATTGTGGACGATACCGGCCTGTATTGCTCCAACCTGAATGTCACCGTGATGGGCGAAAAGGACGCCACGGAAATCTACGTCGTCCCCGCCGCCCTCTTCCCGGAATGGCTGAAAATGCACCCTGTCGAATAGGCCAAAAAAGGCCCAAAAACCACCTGTATTTTTTGAGGGGATTTTCAGCCTGAAAAGACAGGCGTTTTTAACAACCGGAAACCCCATACTTATCGCGTTATTTGCCGCCCGCCGGCAGGAAAAGTCACCGTAAAAAGGGAAATATACGGTGCAAATATGCTTGAGAGAAGGTGATACCTATACAGCCGCAAGCACAGGCGCGGGAGGACATGATTTTGGAGCTGTGCGCCCTGTCCGCCGACCTCCCCGCAAGCTTATTGGACATGCTGGCGGGCAGCAAGCGGTGGACAAAAGATACCGTCAGCCAACTGGTGAAGAACAAAATGATCCGCCGTTACCGAAAGGACAAAATCAGATCCCTGCGCCTTACCAAAAAAGGAAGAGACATACTGCTGAGGACAAACAGGGAGCGGTTCTGTACGCTGCTGGAGGGAGCGGGAGAAACACGGTTCCGGAAGACGGACCTGCCCGCACGCACACGGATGCACCGATTGGCCGGCGTGTACCTGTTGATGATGGAGGCAGGAGTGGCGGTCCACCGGGATGAAAAGGCAGACATATTCGGAGAGCTGCCCTGGGATACCGACCCCACAAGCGTCCTCGAAAGATGGTCCGTCCCCTGCTTCTACAGCTCCGTTGAAATCAAGGCCCAGGGGGACGACCTCATCCGGATCAAAGGCACGCGGGCCCTGGGAGCCCTGTTCACGGAGGCCCCGTCGCCCTACCTCGTCTACAACACCGGATCCATGCCGCTCAAGTGGAGTGAGAAATCGGAGCAAAAGCTGTCCGGCGTTATTCAGGGCACGCTCAACATCTGGCAGCTTGACGGATCGGAGCCCCATGGAATCATGGTCGGCAACGATATGGAGGTTTTATTGAAGCTCCTCACAAGCGACGGCGGGAACCGGCGCCATTTCTACAGGGTGGACGGCTCCTATCCCGTATTCCACTTCATTCCCCTGGATCAAAACGGGAAGCTGCTGCTCCGCCTGCTCTGCGACGAAACCGCGAAGCGCCGGATCACGAAGCGGCTGGTGGAGGACTTCGCTCCGGCGGAGTATCATTTGTTTTCCTGCGACGCCCTGGACGGGGACCGGCCGGTGCTGTTTGCGTGGGATCTGGATATGGTCAAGCTTCGCCACTGCCGGGACGGCATAGAACAGGAAGGAGGATGGGGACTTGTGATCTGCATGGACTTCCAGGCGGACTTCCTGCGAAGCTATTTTGGGACCCTGTCGGAGATCCGGCCACTGGGCGACGAAACATTTTGGAAGGAGTTGTTCAATGGAACATAAAAAGAAAATCGTACTGGTGGTTTGCGCACCGCTGCTGCTGGCGCTGCTGCTTTACGGCGGCGGGTACATCGCGCAGATGCTTATAAACTACAATGCCTGGCAAGCGACCGGGGGAACCCTGGGCTCGGGAACCTCCCCGCGGTTGCCGGATCCGGATTTCTTCAGCTGTATTTCCGCGTCCTTTACATGGCCGGAGGGACTTACGAGCGTGGGGCTGTGCGTCGGGGTCATCCTGTTTCTGATCCTGTTCGTCTTCCGGATCGGACGCGACGGCAGCGGAACCTTTGATAAGGAGCGCAAGCTGACCTACGCGGACTCCGGAAGCTACGGCACAGCAGGCTATATGACAGATAAGGAGATGAAAAAGGTGCTCGAATGCGTGAATGTCCGCAAAACCGACGGAACCATATTGGGGCTTCAGGATAAAAAGGCGGTTTGCCTGCCTTCGGATACCATGCTGAATCGAAATATCGCCATATACGGCGCACCCGGATCCATGAAGTCACGAGCCTTTGTGCGCAACATGATCCTGCAAGCAGTCCGTCGCGGGGGCGGAGAAAGCATGATAATCACAGACCCAAAATCCGAGTTGTTCGAGGATATGGCCGCCTATCTGAGCATGAACGGCTATGTCGTTCGCGTGTTCAACTTGATCCGGCCGGAAAACAGCGACAGCTGGAACTGCCTGGGTGAAGTGGGAAGCGACGAGCTGAACGCGCAGATCTTCTCGGATACCATTATCAAAAATACCATCGTCGGCGAAGGGGACCATTTCTGGGACAACAGCGAGCTTAACCTGCTCAAGGCCCTGGTACTCTATGTCAGCCTTTCCTACAAGGACGGGAAAAAGAACATCGGCGAGGTGTACAACCTGCTGTGTAACAGCTCGGAGGCGGAGCTTACCGCCATGTTTGGCAAGCTAAAGTCCGGGCATCCGGCAAAGGCGCCCTACAACATCTTCAAGCAGGCGGGCGACACGGTCCGGGGCGGAATCATCATCGGGCTTGGAAGCCGCCTTCAGGTATTCCAGAACGAGAAGATACGCAAGATCACCTCCTTCGATGAGATCGACCTGGAGCTGCCAGCGAAGCAAAAATGCGCCTACTTCTGTATCACAAGCGACCAGACCTCAACCTTCGACTTTCTCAGCTCCCTGTTCTTCAGCTTCCTGTTCATCAAGCTGGTGGGATATGCGGACGCCAAAGGCAACGGCGGCCGCTGCGACGTCCCCGTCAATTTTATCCTGGATGAATTTCCGAATATCGGGACCATTGTGGACTTCAAGAAAAAAATCAGCACGGTCCGGTCGAGATCCATACAAATATCCCTCTGCTTCCAAAATCTCGGCCAGCTTATCAACCGGTATCCCGACAATGAATGGCAGGAGATTCTGGGAAACACCGACACGCAGCTCGCGCTGGGCTGCACCGACGAGCTCACGGCCAAATACATCAGCGACCGAACCGGAGACATCACCATCGGCGTCAGCAGCACGGCCAAGATGCTCTCCTCCTGGCAGGTATCCAACTACACGCCACAATACCGCGAGACAAGCTCCGTCGGCAAGCGCAAGCTGATGACCATGGACGAGGTGCTGCGCATGCCGCTGGAAAAGGAACTGGTGATCATGCGCGGGCAAAAGGTGCTGATGCTGGATAAATTCGATTTCACCCTGCACCCTGAAGCAAAGAAGCTGGTGAAATGCCGGGCAAGCGAATACGTTCCCCAGTGGGCCGCGGACGAGTACCGGGAAAAGCTATCCCAAAACGCAAAGGACAATGAAGCCGGCGGCGATGACGCGGCGGCCGGCAAAAAACCCAAACCCGCATTGCCAAAGAAGGACCCAGCTGAGCCCGGGACCCCGGCCGCCGGGAGGAAAACAAAGCGGAAATACCGGGAAGCAGACTAACACACACATCAATTTGAAAAAGGAGTGAACTCTTATGCCAAGGAAAGCAAAGACCACGGAACAGGAGATACCGGAGACTGGTATGGAGATGGAACAGCAGCCCGCCACAGGAGAAACACCGGCTGAAGGTGCGGTTGGCGGACAATCCGGATTGCCGGACAGCGAACACATGGAGCCGGGCGCCGGAGGCCTGCCCGGCGGTACGGAGGAGGATGGCGGCGGCCAGGAAGACAGCGGCTCGGAAGGCGGCGGCCAGGAAGACGGCGGCTCAGGTGGCCTGAAGGATGGAGACGGCATACAGGAAGGCGGTGGTTTCGAGGATGAGCCCGATCCGGCGCTGGATCCCTCCCTTGTCATTCCGGCTTTGCCCCCGCCCGGACAGGAGGACGGCGGTTCAGATGGCTCGGAGGATAAAGGCGGTATGCAGGAAGGTGGAGGTTTCGAGGATGGGCCCGATCCGGCGTTGGATCCCTCCCTCGTCATTCCAACCTTGCAGCCGGAGGAAACGCAGCCCGAACCGAAGACTCCGGTGAAGCCGGAAGCTGCCAGGCCGGCAAAGAGCCGCGCCAAGCCCGCCGCGGCCCCGGCTCCGGATTCCCCCAAGCCGGCTGCCAGGCGCGCGGCTCCCGCCGCCACGGGGCAGCGGCAGAAAAAGGCGGCGGCGCCCCCAAAGCGCGTCGTGAGCATCGACGACGATGTGAATATCCAGACCGAGGATGAGAAGGAAGCGTATCTGTGGATGGAGCTGCGAAACTCC
>Ga0153945_1000469_pt1 | contig 12446 bp, 18 predicted proteins | sample TSNJ029MetaG_FD_104720 | JGI IMG/M metagenome (GOLD analysis project Ga0153945, IMG submission 104720) | Attine ant fungus gardens microbial communities from New Jersey, USA - TSNJ029 MetaG | ecosystem: Host-associated > Fungi > Mycelium > Unclassified | place: USA: New Jersey, Wharton State...
AGGATGAAGATGCCCATGAACACGCTGCCCCGGGTGAAGGCCTGCGCGGAATATGTGCTGCAGGAGAACCGGAGGGAAGGCCATCTGTTCATGGAGACTGACGATTATCTCGATTCCCTGCTCAGCGCGCTGAACCACAAAAAAGCTACCTATACCTTCCAGGAGGCGGACCTGCGCCCACTTGCAAACCAGACGCTGAAAACCGAGCTGATTGTTTACAACAAAGATTCTATTTATCTGAAAAAAGACTGCATCAATGAGATTGGCGCCGCCACCTTGTTGGCGCGCAGGCTTTTCGCGGACCGCAACGCCGGCTCGGTGGTGCCGCACCCCAAGCTGGTGGACTGCGGGTACCTCCTGGCGCCCGAACAGGAGCAGGCGGCAATTATGGCGCTGACCCGCAATACCTGTATCGTCACCGGCGGTCCGGGTACCGGCAAGACCACCATCGTGCGGACGATCCTGGAGACGTACCGGAAGATACACAAGGAAAAGGACGGTATCCTGCTGTGCGCCCCTACCGGGCGTGCGGCCAAACGGATGTCTGAAGCAACCGGATATCCGGCCTTTACCGTTCACAAGGCATTCGGCCTGCGCTCGGAAGACGATAAACCAAACGATACCGAAACCAAGGATCTGGACATGGTGATTCTGGATGAGGTGTCCATGGCCGATATGTGGATGTTCTTCATGGTATTGTCACGGATATCTCCGCGCACCAAGCTTATTCTGGTCGGTGACGCGGATCAGCTTCCAAGCGTGGGGCCGGGCAACGTCCTCTATGAACTGATCCACTCGGAGATCGTGCCGTTGGTCCAGCTGGAGGAGGTACACCGGCAGGCAAAGGGCAGCACCATTGATTTGAATTGCAAGTTTATCCGCCTCGGGCAGAAAAAGCTCATAGAGGACGATGATTTTGTGATCCTTCCCGCAAAAAACCAGCGGGAGGCCATGGCGTACATCTGCGCGCTCTACGAACGGGCTGTCAAGGCACACGGAAAGGAAAGCGTCCAGATTCTGACCCCCATCCGGAAGGACGGCCATGCCTGCGGCGTCAACAATCTCAACACCGTTATTCAGAAGCTGGTGCAGGGCGATCCAAAGGAGAAGGGCTGGAAATTCTATGACCGGTATTACTGCGAGGATGATCCGGTCATGCAGACCAAAAACGCCAACGGGTTCTACAACGGCGACATTGGTTATGTGTCGGATACCTCCGGAGATAAGGTGATGGTGCAGTTTACCGGCGCGGACAAGGAGACCGATTTTGATGATGAAACGTTGAGTATCCTGGACCTGGCATACAGCTCAACAGTACACAAAGCCCAGGGGTGCGAGTTCCCGATCATTATTATACCGGTTCTCAAGGAGCATCTGTTTAATCTGAACCGCAACCTGATCTACACCGGCATTTCACGCGGTAAATCCCGCGTATTCATTGTGGGAAACCGCTGGGCGCTGGGAAAAGCAATCGAAAAGACCAACACCGACAAGCGGCGCACCTACCTTGGGCAGCGCACGAAGGAGATCTACTACAAGTTTATCGAACAGGAGGAAGGTCCCTATGGTAAGGAAATGGAGCGTGAAGCGGTATGACGCATGACATCCAGTGTACCCGGAGCGACTGTGATTTTCATTATCTGGGCGCTTGCGGCTACGGCGGCAGCGCGGTCCAGATATCCGAACGGGGATGCCTGACCTATGAACCGGCCATCGGTGAGGAGGCCGGACAAAAGGAGGAACCATAATGGCACATCTGAAATGGTGCGGCAGGGCGTGCAAGAGCTGCCTGGGCCGCTGTGAAACCATGCAAAAGCTCGGTTGTTTTTTGGACTGTCCGGCCGTGAGGCCGGACGGAGCCATAACCGGCGCAGACTGCACCGGCGGCGACTGCGCGGTGTTCGGCCAAACCGAGGGCGAATGCCCGGTATGCGGCGCCGACATGCCAATCGACTGTGAAAGCATGCCCGACGAGGATACCGTGAGCGATAACTGGAAGTGTCCGGCCTGCGGAGCCTCGGTTACAACCACGTACAGCCTCCGTACTTCAGGGAAGATGCGGCACCGACTCGCTCAGTACCTCGCTACACCTGAAGCATAAGGACGCCCATAAGGCGATGAGTGGTGAGTACAAGGATTTTAAGGCGAAACGGGACGGCCACTACGAGCCCGGTACAAGTATCGGCAGGTATGAGGCCGCCATTGTTACATCCGGTGACTGGTATGAGTGGTTTATTACAAAATTCACCCTGCTGGTCAAAAACGGCAAGGTCAGTATTGTGAAAAAGGAAAGTGAGGACAAGTCATGAGCAAGCATCAGAAGATGCCCCCCTGTCTGCAGGAGATATTCTACGCTCTTGCCAAAAAGCAGGATAACGATCAGGAGATAAACCCGGTATGCCCCCGGTGCGGGGAGCCATGGATGCGCCCTGTGCGGGCCGAAAACGCGAAGAGCTATTATGCGGATGTGGCAATTTGTTCCGTGTGCGGCGTCGATGAAGCCGGCCGCAACATCGCCAAAAAACAGATGCCGCTTTATCAGTGGCATGCCGCCCGGCTGATGCTGGTGGGCAAGACCTTCCATGACCTGCTGAAAAGCGGCGAAGAGCTTGACTGTGATCTGATCATCGGCGATTCCGATATGCCGGCGACCCTTGTATGGGATGGCGGCAACCAGTTCACCCCTGAGGGCGTCAAATACTATAAGACCATTCTGGACGCGCCCTACAATCGGCTGGAGAACGGGAACATCGAAGTGTTTTGCGACGATTACGAGCTCGGAGAGCACTTCACCCTGGCGGCCGCCGGGTACATCGGGCAAAGCGAATACCGAAAGCTCTTCGTTGAGACTGAGGAGGACGGCGCCGTGGAAAACGGCGCGGACAGCATCGATCTGGATTGCGGCGTTTTTGTCGTTCCCGGCGCGCTGCGCACCGTTGTAACTTACTGGGAGCACGGCCCCACGATCGAAGTGCCGGAGCCTGACGACGAAGATATCCTGATGAACTATATTGGCTCCTACGAGATTGCCGACGGACGTATCCGATATTTCCATCTCATCATAAATACCAATACCTGTGAAGAAACCGAACAGGAACTCCCGTTGACCTCTGAACAGTCAACCCGTCTGCGGTCCGCCATGGAGAAGTATTGTGAACAAGAGTATGATTGCTCATTGCAGGAGCATTGGGATCAGCGTGAGAATGACCGGCTATGATACGAAAGGGGTAGTTCAACATGAGGAAGTTTCAAGAGGGGGATTATGTCTTTGATTCCCACGCGGGCGAATACGGGGTGGTCCAGGGATATAACGACGCCAATATGGTGGTTGTCGATTATTCCGGATCTTCTACGGAGGAAGCCATAGACTATGCCCCGGAGGACGACCTGGAGCTGGTCTGACGTCATCATGATTTCTGGAACGGAGGATGATTGGAAATGATACCATTGGAGGACTTATGGAAAACAAAAGAAACTGTCGTTATACACCAAAAAGGAAAGACTAAAATCCATATAGCCCAATATGATATTTCACAGTCGGGCCGTGGATATACATCTTTCAAGTCTGATACCGGCAGCTACAGCTTTCGTGACGAGGGATACGGATCTGTGTGGTGGTGCCAGCCGTTGATCAGAGTTACAAAAAAAGAGTGGGATGCAATCCCCCAAAATTACAAAGGCAGATGGGATGAATGGATAAAGACTCAGGGGTATCAGCCTGATTTGCCTGATGAGTACATTGGGAAAAGAACCGTGTTTGAGGGTTGTATTACCGATCATGCGGGTACGGCGTTACTGACGGAAGGGATACATTTTATCATCGAAGAATGAGGAGGAACACCATGCTATATGCTCTGCTGCACACCTACATACCTGAAGGGAAGACCATCGGCGACAACGACATCCCCCACCGTTCCGAGATTTTGGGCATAGCCTATGACCTCGCTCCGCTTCAAAAAGCGGTCAACAGCAAACTGAGCGAGCTCTTATCCGTCCTGGACACAGAGGAACGTGGGGAAGCCATTCAGCGGATCGGGTTCGGTTTCAGCTATCCGCTGCGGCAATTTGAAACCATCTATGCGGTCAATGACCCCAAGTATAACTTTGTCGGATTTCGGCACATGGTTACGGTGCCGTGCCATGCTCCGGTATTCATGGAATCCTATGAAATTGTCTCCTATAACGATTACAGGGAACCCGTGTTCTTTGTGGAGCTGTACCGGGGTGTGCTGTCTGACGTCTACACCGATATCCCCGGCAACCCGCTTCTCTATCCGGTAATTACCGGCGAGGATGAAAGCATGATCAATGAAAGGGACCGCGATAATGAAAAGTTGCTGGAACGGCTGAAGGAGCAGCGCAGGGTGCGCAGTATCCTGACGTCTACCCAGTGGTTTGTCACCGACGATGCTTTTTACCAGTGCTGCCGACAAATTACCGACCGGGTGTTCGAGCTGATCCAGGTATGCAGCCTCGGCGATCAGTACGGAGTGGCCTGCGCCGTGATCAACGTGGACGACTACAGTATTGACGACTGGGAGCGGTATCTGCAGCTTTATGCCCACAAGGATCTCCGCGGCTTCATTGAGGATTACAACTGTGAGCTCAGCCTGCGGATTCTGGCGGAGTACATCTTTGAAACCGACTGGCAAGATTACTTGGAGGAGACGACCTACCCTAACAGGGAGGACGCCGCCAGGGCGATTGCCGGTGTGGTGGACTGCGAGCTCGACATTAACGGGGAGGATTGATTTATTATGGCGCAAACGAATATCACGCAAATCTGTGAGCGTACGAATCTGCTCAACCATTACCGCGATATGTACTATAATCACAGCCAGTCTCTTGTCAGTGATCAGGAATACGACCGGCTATACGATGAATTGGAGGCATGGGAACGGAAAGTCGGTTTCCATCTGGCCAATTCCCCGACCCAGACAGTGGGCTTCACGCCGGTCAGTGGACTGGAAAAGGTGCAGCACACCGTACCACTTCTCTCCCTTGAAAAAACAAAGTCCGGGGCTGAGATATTGAAATTTATGGGAAGCCAGCCGGTGCTGTACATGCACAAGCTGGACGGGCTGACATTGAAGCTGGAATACAGAAATGGGCGCCTGATACGCTGTTCCACACGCGGCGACGGCACTACCGGCGAGGATGTTACGCACAACGCCTGCGCCATATCCGGGATCCCCTCCCGCATTCCCTATTCTGATCCGCTGGTGGTCATCGGAGAAGCCTACATCAAAATCAGCGATTTTTCCAGAATGCAGAAGGAATTAGAGGATGCCGGCGAGGATGTCCCGAAAACTGCCAGAAACCTTGCCTCCGGCTCCATCCGCCTTTTTGATCCTGCTGAATGCGCCCGCCGCTGTCTCCGTTTTACCCCGTTCCGGGTGCAGGAAGGACTGAACGGCAACAGATTCAAGTACGGTAAACTCAGACAGCTGGAAACTATGGGGTTTGATTTGTGCGAGATGCACTTTAGCCCTGAGAATAGCGCAATCAGCAGCGAAGAATTGTTGGAGCTGTTCGAGCAGATGAGGGGGCACGCGGAAAGTGCCGGTATCCCCATCGACGGTATTGTGGTTACATACGATGATATCGCGTTTTCAGCTACCTGCAAGAATACTGGCAGCAAGTATAAGGACGGGATCGCCTTCAAGTGGGAGGATGAGGAGTTCCAGACTGTGTTTCGCAGTATTGAGTGGAACACTACCCGGAGCGGTCTTATCAGCCCGGTGGCTTTATTTGACTCGGTTGAGATTGACGGCACTTCCGTTGCCAGGGCGACATTGCATAATGTATCAAACATCTGGGCGCTGAAGCTGGCTCCGGGCTGCCGCATCATGGTATCCAAAAGAAATATGATCATTCCCCATGTTGAGAGCAACCTGAACCCACAGGAGCATGGTGTGAAGATTCCCACAAGCTGCCCCTGTTGTGGTACTCAGGCGCTGATCCTCACATCAACTGCAAGCGGAAAGGCCGTGGAGAACCTATACTGCACGAATGAGCAGTGTCCAGCTCGGCATATGGCCGCGTTTGTTCACTTTGTCAGCCGGAAAGCCATGAACATAGAAGGACTTTCCGAGGCAACGCTGGAAAAATTTATCGGCGCCGGATGGCTCAAGACGTTCCCGGACATTTACCATTTGAATGAACACCGGGAGGAAATCGTGGCGATGGAGGGCTTCGGCGATAAGAGCTATGAACGCCTGTGGAACGCTATTGATGCCAGTCGCAGCACAACCTTCGAGCGGTTTGTCATTGCCTGTGATATTCCGCTGGTAGGGCGGCACGCGAGCGCTATTTTGGTCAACGAATTCGGCTCCCTGAAAGCGTTTGAAGATGCCGCCAAAAGCCTTTACCTTTTTAACAGCCTGGACGGCATCGGTGAGACAATTCATAAGAATATTCACAAGTGGTTCCAAATTGCGGACAACCTCGCTCTTTGGAATGATTTAATGAAAGAGGTATCTATCATGACAAACAGCACACAAAACACCGCCGGCGCTCAAGGCAATCCGTTTTCCGGAAAAACCGTAGTGGTAACCGGCACATTGCCTAGTTACACCCGCGGCGAGATCGAAGGGAAGCTCTACAGTATCGGCGCCAAGCCTACCGGCTCTGTTTCCAAGAATACGGATTTCGTCCTTGTAGGCGATAAGCCGGGCAGCAAGTTGACTAAAGCTCAGGCCTTGGGCGTCACCGTCATTGACGAAGCGAAGTTTCTCCAAATGCTCGGCGAGTAGATTTTGCGGCGTACTGCCTGCTGGAGGGAAACTCTCTCTCCGGCAGGCGGCACCTTTTCAGTTCGCCACAGGGAATATGAATGCTAGATTGAGGTATTGGCCTCGAAGCGAAAGACAGCGACGAGGAGGACGATGAACGATTGCATGATTGAAACAGGGGTATATAAAATCCCCCAGCAAATCTTATTTTATAAGGAGCGCTGCACATGGAACTGTATATCAACGGCGAAAGGGCATACGAAGGGATGAAGGTCAAGACTTTCAGAGGGGAGCCGGCTACCTTGCTTAGCTGGTACGCTCCGGGCACATGCTCTGGCGGCAGCGGCGGACGGGTCTTTATCGAAGAGGAAAGCGGATCCCGCGGTGAGTATTTCCCTTCTGTGATAGGTGGAGAGTTCAGAAAGGAGGCGGCTCCTGATGAAAACTCTGAAAATTGAGCGGTTCGAGGAGCACACCCTTATTCTTGAACGAGATGTGGACTACTACGAGCGAGAGCTGATACCGGATAAGTTCACGAACAACCAGCTCTTTGATCTGCCCGCCGACACGCTGACGAAAATTGCCATGGAAAAGGGGTTCGACAAGTGGACATGGACCGGACACGACAGTTATCAGGACGAACTTGATGTGCTGAAACGCGGAATCAAGGTCAAATTCGCAAGGTTTATATAAGGAGGAGGAGGATGGTTGAGTAGTCAGGAGAGAGTGCCGAATATCACTTATTACAGGGAGGAATATTTATGATGGATTTTTTCGAGCAGGAGCTTCGCAAACTGGCTGCGGCGTGCAACGGGCTGTCGAACCCAGTGTTCGCGGGCCGCGCCTGTTATAGCGATCTCGGAGGCAATATTCTTGTTAAACTCCAATTTGTTGAGGAATATCGCGCCGACTATTACAGTGCTTTGAAAGCCACGATAATCAACCGCACCGAGGGCGAAGTGGATGCTCTTTTGTTTCGTTTCGTGGACATATGGGGCAGAAAAATCAACCCTGATTCCCAAGATGGGATCACACCACATATTAACGTCTATGGCAGCAGGAAGAGTGGCTTCACAATGCATTGGTATGTCTACTACCCCAACGAAGCGGATTTCAGGCAGCTTGCCGCTTTGGTCGATGCCTACATTGACGTTTTCACCGGAAAAATGTAAAATATGGGGGCAGTATGGCGAAAAAACAGATCCTGAAGAATCAAAAGAGCATCCCCATGGCTGTGGAGCATATGCTGCGCAGCGCGGGTGGTCCCGTGCTACGGGAGGATGCCGCCCGCTTTTGGACGAAGCCGGAGCGGGGTGAACGGTACGATGCCCGGTTTTCCGAACTGCTTGCCACACTTCCGGCGGACGCTGTTCCAGGTCTTGCGGAGGCGTGTGAGAATTATATCCGTGCATGGGGCAGCGGCGGCGGGAGCTACAAGGTGGAGCGGAGTGTCTACGACGCCGCAACCACCAACTATCCCCGTGTGCTTGCTGTCAACATATACCGAGAGCTGTTAAGGGTGGACATGGATAAAACAGAAGCATACTGCCTGATTGTCAGCATCTTTGAGGATGCCATGGAAGCAGCGGGAGCAATGTGGACGCCTGACGCCGCATGACAAAAGGATAAAGGAGAGATAACTAGATGGAGAACGGGCACATCTATCAGATTGCCGCTGTCGGCTCGTTTTGCCACCCCGACACAATCATCGGGGAGCTGGCAAAGCTGGGCCTTACTGTAAACAGTTGCGAGGTGTCATATACACTGGAGCAGCGGTTTTCTGAGCTTCCAGAGAGTATACCAGGTTTCGCGGAAGCCTGCCGGGAAGCGCTGGAGTACCCCGCTGAACTCGACGACTGGGAGGACTTCTCTTACAAAGACAAGATCATTGAGGCCTGCATATCGGACAATGTAATGGAGCTGGCCTGGGCGGTTAAAAAGCTGATGGGAGAATACGAGAACGATTTTGCCGCCACCATGCTAACCGGCTCGCTGATCATCGGCGCCAAGAATGTTCTACATGAAAAGTATGTTGCCGGGAAGCTAGCGGAGGCGGAAGAATACGCGGAAAGGCCGGACGCATTATGGCATAAATCGGATGATGTAGCGCAGCAATTAAGGCAAGGCTTATAGAATGCTGCGTTGTTAAGTAACTCGATATCGCTATAATAATATTAATGAAATAAAAAACGATTGATTGAAAAGCAGACGAGGGAGTACGCTCCCCGTCTGCTTTTCAGTTTCAGAAAGGTGGTTGCGATTGGAGCTGAAGAATGGAATGTTTGCGAAATCACGATAACTGTGCGCTAGTAACCAAAACCGGCTGACGGCGGCCCGGGTATTCCGTGGGCTGCCGCATAACTGAAAGGATGTTTATACATGGAAAAGCTCTTTGTAATCTACAACGACAACAGCAAACTGACCGTCACCAACAAGAAGAACGGCACCATGCTGTCATATTTTCATCGGAAGGTTGGGTACCGCCCTAACATCAAGAGCGCTATCATCCAGCCGTATCCGAAAAACAAGCACGAGCCGATTGTGCTGATCAGTGAAGGAAAACGAGTAGATGAAAAGCAGGATGTGGCATGAGATACAAATATCAACATCTCCGAATGTCGGCACGCAGCGTCAAATGCTGTATCAGGGATTTGCTTAATCTGGACTTATATAAAGCAAGCTGCCGTCAAGGCGGCAGAAACAGGAGGACTAATAAATGCGTATAAGAGGAAAGACGTTGATCCCCGGCACCTTTCCGATCTCATGGATGGAGAGCGATAAACTTTATTACGGCGCCGGCGTTGACGGAAGTGCCAAATACACACTTTACCTGAAATGTGGGACATTTTTTATCTCCGCGCTGCTCTGGAAAAACAATGACGGTACCCTTCGGCTGAATGAAGAGGAAGATGCCGAACACTTTTGCTTTGGGGTCTCCCTTGATGCAGTAAAAGGGCTGACGGCTGAAAATGGCTATCTTGCGATGGCCGGACTCAGTAATAACGGCTGCTCCGAATTGATAGCGGGAGACTGTGGCGAGCACGGCTATGTACAGCACTTCTTTTCCGCCAAGGAACCGGAGTTGTATCTGCAAAAGGCGGAGCCGCTGCTGAAGGTACTGGCGGCGTCTCAGAAGGAACAACATAGTTATCTGTTCAGCATCGTTACCCTGGATGGCGAGGATATTGACGCCGCCCAACATGTGGTCGGCGGCTATGTGCAGGGCGTTGATGAAATGTCCAAAATACCGGCCTTCTACGATCTGCTTGATGAGGTGCAGGAACTGGAGAGCGTGGATGTGGTCTCCCACTTTTTCACAGTAGGAGACGGCGAATCGGTTGACCTGCCCGAAAACCTCGCTGACGAGATCGAGCGGTATGGCGCCGATGACTTCATCGCGCTTTCCTGCGTGGATCAATTGGAGCGGATCGACTTTACGGTGGATACGGAGGATTTTAGATGAACGGAACTGAAAACGGTATGGAACTGTCAAAAGTAACACTCGACGGCCTGCTGGATCGGCTTTGCGAATTGCCGGACGGTGTTGTCCTCAATTTCTCCCTGGTGGAGGAGGGGGATATCAACTACGGCGCCTGCTTCCATGATCTTTACGACAAGACCGTCCTGTCGGTCGGATATTGGGGCGAAATGGAACCAATCGTGTTGATGACCGACCAGGGCAACCTCAAAAACTCCATGGATACCCGGAATTCTGTCCGCAATGTCCTCCGAAACGAGTTTGAGGCTACGGCCGGAAAGCAGGAGTTTATCTATGTCAAGCCGGAGCGATACCGGATGCTGTCCCTGGTGTACCCTGAAAGCAAAGAGAGGCCCGCAATGACCAACCGGGAGTCGTTCAGCAATGACCTGGACGATATTTTAGAGGACCTGGCCGCCCTTTCCGCTCATTATCCTCAGGAAGCAACAAAGAAAGTAAGGAAGCTGCAGGAGGATTTCGCCGCAGCGATTGGCCGGATCAGAGCGACAATCGGCTGTATGCGCAATGACTATATCATATCGGAGCATTGCGAATGAAGCGCCGGGTATATGCGGACCACGCGGCGACGACGCCTGTACGCCCGGAAGTGCTGTCTGCCATGCTCCCCTACTTCTCCGAACAGTATGGGAATCCCTCCAGTCTCCACGGACAAGGGCGGAGCGCGGCCACGGCGGTCATGAAGGCACGGAAACAGGTCGCGGCAGCCATCGGCGCCAAGGATAGCGAAATATTCTTTACCTCCGGCGGCAGTGAATCGGACACCTGGGCGATCCGGTGCGTAGCGTATCCTCTGACCCTGACCGGAAAGCGGCACCTGGTTACAACGGCGATGGAGCACCATGCGGTGCTCCATCCCTGCCGCACGTTGGAAGTGGAAGGGTTTGATGTTACCTACGTCGGCGTCCGGCCTGACGGCATCGTCCACCCTGAGGATGTGACGGCCGCCATTCGGGAGGACACTGCGCTGGTTTCAGTCATGTATGCCAACAACGAGATCGGCACGTTACAGCCGGTTATGGAGATCGGCGCAATCTGCCGGGAAAGGAATGTCTTGTTTCATACCGACGCGGTGCAGGCCCTGGGGAATGTCCCTATCGACGTCGCCGCCCAGAACATTGACCTACTCTCCCTATCCGGACACAAAATACACGCTCCAAAAGGAATCGGGGCTTTGTATATCCGGGAAGGCGTTCCGATCACACCGCTCATTGAGGGAGGCGGACAGGAAACCGGCCGGCGTTCCGGGACTGAGAACGTTCCGGGGATTGTAGGGCTCGGCATAGCGGCGGAGATCGCATGCCGCGACATCCCGGAGCGAAGCCGCAAGATTGCCGCCATGCGGGACCGCCTGATAGACGGCCTGCTTGCGCTGCCCGGCGCCCGCCTTAACGGACATCGGGAATACCGGCTTTGCGGGAACGTGAACATCAGCTTCTGGGGTGTTGACAGTGAAAAGTTGCTGCTGATACTGGATATGCACGGCATCTCGGCGTCCTCCGGCTCCGCCTGCTCCTCCGGGTCACTGACCGCCAGCCATGTGCTGACATCCATAGGCCTGGAGCATAACATGGCGCGGAGAGCGCTGCGGTTAAGCCTTGGAGAGGACAATACGCGGGAGGATGTTGACTACCTCCTGGAAATCATCCCCGGCGCCGTTCGGCGGCTGCGGGATCAGGCGTAATAGAAAGGAATTACAGAATTATGGAGCTCATTCAAAAAAGATATGAAGAGGATGGCACCCACTATTTTTTTCATTCGGTCGGGAAATGGTTTCTTCTGATTAAGTATACCAATAACAACGCATTCCAAACGGAGCTGAGGTATGAATTCTCGGAAGAGCAGCTGCTGCATGACTTGCCCTTTGAAACCGCGGCGACAAAACCAATAAAAGACGTTAGCGGTATAGGGAAAATCCATTATGCCGGCTTTCTCAACGCGAAGGACGATGAGGTCGTTTTGTTAGGCATTGCGGATGTAACGATCATCGCGCGGCAATACCCTCTGTCAGTCAATATAAGAACCAAGCCCTTTAGCCACTACTATGACCAATTTCAGAAGCGGTACAAAGTGAATGACAATCCTGTGTTCATCTGTATTTGTTAAAATAGAAATGCAGCAGATGGCGTTGAAAAATGCAGCACCCTGATGGTGGAAAACAGGAGCCAAAAACGACACCGAAATTAATTTGTTATCCTTAAAGTGGTCAGAAAAAT
>Ga0153945_1000473_pt1 | contig 12387 bp, 13 predicted proteins | sample TSNJ029MetaG_FD_104720 | JGI IMG/M metagenome (GOLD analysis project Ga0153945, IMG submission 104720) | Attine ant fungus gardens microbial communities from New Jersey, USA - TSNJ029 MetaG | ecosystem: Host-associated > Fungi > Mycelium > Unclassified | place: USA: New Jersey, Wharton State...
AGGAGATTTCCTGTCTAAGTATTCTTTGAATACTTTTCTCCACTAAAAAATATTTTTCCGCAAGTTGCTTTATATTCATTCCGTTCTGAAAATCCAAGCATATACGACGGTTGCGGGAAGCTACAATTTGTTTAGTGTCTGTATTTTCGCCCCATCGTTTTTTCTTGGCCTCTTTTCTTGGAATATAAATTGTCAGACCATCTGCATATTCTTGAATCTGCTCAATTATTTCCTTAGGCAACAATTCAATCGCGCTTTGATAGCTCATTCTGCGCCTCCTAAAATTATGATTTTTTAGGATTAGCAAAGGCTAAATTTTTCACGATACAATTCTATATTCAAAAGTTTAACGTGCAATAGCCTTTGCTATGCACGAATTTTTGTTCCACCCATACTAATGCTCCTTTCCTCAAATTAGTAATTCAGCATTTTTGTAGAAACATTCGTTTCACCTCCGCATAGCTTCTGTTCCGATTATTGCACATATTTATTATAGTTTATTATACTGCAAGTGTCAATAATGGCAAGTAAGAATAAGATTAACGCTTATCCGACACTCAAAATGAAGATATCCAGAGCCTAGCACCGCCCATCCACAAGGCCATTTATCTTGATGCGAATCTTACATACTTACAGTCGTACAGCAACAGTGATGAAAGGAGAGCCATATCTAATCTTAGCATGGAAAACAAGGTGCATTCTTCATCGCAGAAGAATAATAAAAAGGAGTTGAAAAGCTGATGACAAGGGAAGAGGCGAAGAAACGGGCGGAAATGAGAGTATATGTCTACATGAACCGTGGGGATATCGAGGAGGCCTGCAAAGAGCGTGGGATCAAAGCACGCGGCCGGAGCAACATGGAACAGAAACTCATCGAGGCGCTTACAGAGGAATCCATCGGCGCCGTGAGCAATACTGAGCAACAGCCTCCCAGGATCGAATAGAACCTGCTGGTTGGAGACAGGCCGGGATTGCGTAGTAATTCATATGAGAAGATAATCTAATAAAAATTATGAAGCGGGGAAAACAAAATGCTTACAAACAAGCAGATCTACGACTTGAGCGCCCAGGAGGCGCTGAAGGTTCCAAAGCTGACACTGGACGATACCTTTCCGTTTTCGTGTAAGGCGTGTGGAAGATGCTGCCAAAACCGCGACGACATCACCCTTTTTGCATTGGATGTCTACCGCCTGGCCGGCTACTTCGGCAGGACACCGGCGGAGATCATCGAACGGTACTGTGATTGTTTCGTTGGTGAGAGCAGCAGGCTGCCGCTTGTGGCGCTGCGTATGGTGCCGCCCAAACTGGCTTGCCCGTTTCTGAGAAATAAGCGGTGCTCCGTACATAAAGCCAAACCTGGCTCCTGCCGGATGTATCCGCTTGCCCGCGTTTACGAGCTGGAAGGCCCGGCGAAATTCCACAAGATACAGACGTCCTGCAATCATGAGCCAAACACGCTCACGGTCCGGGAGTGGATCGCGGAATTCGCCGACGAGGAAAACCAGCGGGCGGGCAGATTGTGGAATGACATAATATTCCCGCTTACCTCTGCCATTCACCCGAAACGGTTTTCATTCTCCCGCGAGCAGCGCGGCGAGATGCAGGATGTGATCTTTCACCATCTGTATCTCCAATACGATCCGGCAAAGGAATTTCTCCCGCAGTTTACGGAAAACGCCGAAAATCTGCGGCATGCTTTACTGGAGAGATTTGGACTTAAAGTTCTGGTGATGGCCGAATATGTCGTGACGAAGAAAGAAGAATTGGCGAAGCAGGGAATCTTCCTGTAAACACCAGGGGCCCATGTCCACTGGCGGGCAGGGCACCAATATAGATGGAGGAAAGCAGTGATGATCAAAGGAACGAAGTTTGAAATCTGGTTTTACAATTATAGCTGTAGTGTGACGCTGCCGGCAAGCAGAAAGCGTTTGGAGCAGGTTGCCGACAAGGTCAGTATCGTTTCAGCCGAGACCCGCAGCGAAGCCCTGCATGTGGGAAGCATCCAGAACCCGGCGCTTCCATGCCGGTATATCTATGCCTGGTCCATTGAGGATATGAACCGGTTTGCCAAGGAGATCAGGAAGATCCCGGAAGCGGATCACAAAAGATTGTCTGAAATCCTTACGGAGCAGCCACGAATGTCTCTGGAGGACACGCTTCAAATATTGGCCGAATGGTGGCCGGATTTAAAACCCTGCCACATGTTCGTGAGTGCCTGAGTGTTCCCAGTGAAGTATAGTCGTTGAGGAATTATTTATAGCAGGAGGAATAAAGAATTGATTGAATTAAAGGGAAAATACTCGTCGCTTATCGCTTACCTGGAAGACCTAGAACCTTCGGCCATGGCACAGCTTATGGATCTCCTGAATCAACCGTTTACGGAAGGTTCACGCATCAGGATTATGCCGGATGCTCATGCCGGCGCCGGATGCGTGATTGGAACCACAATGACGATCACCGATAAGATAGTACCAAACCTTGTGGGAGTCGATATCGGATGCGGTGTTTTGTGTATGAAGCTTGGGGTAAAGGATATACCCCTGCATGAGCTCGATTGCATTATTCGGTCGTATATCCCTGTAGGCAGCCAGGTGCGGGAGACAGAAGACGATGAATTCGATTTGACGGGACTCAGGTGTTATTCCCGGTTGAGGGATGTATCGAGGTTGAAGCGCAGTCTTGGTAGCCTGGGCAGCGGAAATCACTTTATCGAGCTGTCGCGGGATGACAAGGGCGATTTATATCTGCTGGTCCATTCCGGCAGCCGGAATCTTGGAAAACAGATAGCAGAAATCTATCAGGACAAAGCATATGCAGCTCTGACGGATACCGCGAAAGAGCGGGGCGAATTGATCGCCAGGCTAAAGAATGAAGGCCGCGATAATGAGATTGAGGGAGTTTTGAAGTCTCTGAAAAAGCCAAAGGTGAGCCGGGAGTTTGCATATGTTGAAGGCGCGGATTTCCGCGACTACCTGCATGACATGGGCTTTGCACAGCATTGGGCGGCCCGCAACCGCCAGAAGATTGCCAGTGATATTTTGCAGCCAATGTGTATCCGCGGCGTCGGGACCGATACGGTTCATAATTACATTGACCACAGCAGTATGATACTGCGAAAAGGCGCAATATCAGCCCAATGCGGAGAAATCGTCACCATACCACTCAATATGAAGGACGGAACGCTTCTCTGCACGGGCAAAGGAAATCCCGACTGGAATTATTCCGCGCCGCACGGCGCCGGACGCATTATGTCGCGCGCGCAGGCCAAAGCCAACATCAGCCTGGAGGAATTTACGCAGTCAATGAAAGGTATCTTCTCCACAACAGTCAACAAAAGCACACTCGACGAAGCGCCGGCAGCCTATAAGCCTCCGGAGGCAATCCTTGGGCAGATAGACCAAACAGTCGAAATCCTTTCGATCTTAACTCCGGTCTATAACTTTAAGGCGTCCGAATGAGTTTGAATCAACAGGTTGCAAGTTGCCTATTCAGGCTGAGTATACGCTGGGAACCACGAAGCCAGAGTAAATTCAAAATGCGGTAAAAGTGTTTTGACATCGCAAACGCAATCTAATCAACGAGGAGGAAGACATGTATATTTTTGCCGGCTTTTCAAAAGTTGCAAACATAGTTTTGAACATGGCGATAGAAGAGGCGTCAAAGATTGGAAAGACCCGTATTGGAACTGAACATGTTCTACTTGGGCTTCTTAGTTTTGATAATAGTCATGCGTACAGAATACTATCAAACGCAGGCGCAGAGAGGATTAAGTATAAAGAAGCTCTCATTGCGAGAGAAGAGGTGATAATGCCCCCTACTTCCCTCACGCCCGAGGACCTCACGCCTCTGTGCAAAAAAGCACTTGAAATGGCGATAATTAGGGCTCGGATGAAGGGTCGGCCTTATGTTGATACAGATCATATCCTTTCAGCGATCATAAATGAACCGGACGCCTGCGCGTTAAAAATCCTAAAAGACTTGGGCATCGATAAATGCGCTATCGACATTGCGGAATTGTTTTGTGATGGAAGCGACAACGACTACTCCTTTTGGCCCGACAATAATATGACACGCATATCAAAAACGAAGGAGAGACAGAATATGAAACCAAACAATGCCGCCGTCGCACATCTTACCAAATTTGGCCGGGATATTACAGAGCAAGCAGAAAATGGAGACCTGGACCCTGTGATCGGCAGGGAAACAGAAGTTGAACGTGTAATCCAGATTCTATCCCGCCGCACAAAAAATAACCCTTGCCTGATTGGTGAGGCGGGAGTTGGAAAAACCGCAGTTGTCGAAGGTCTTGCTCATAAGATTGCCTATGGCGAGGTGCCTGACGAGTTAGCCAACAAGCGTGTCTTTTCACTCGAACTGTCTTCAGTTATTGCCGGGAGTAAATATCGCGGCGATTTTGAGGAGAGGATGAAGCAGATCCTGGAGATTGTGGGATCAAATGAGGACATTATCCTGTTTGTTGACGAGCTTCATACTATTGTTGGCGCAGGCGCCGCTGAAGGGGCGATTGACGCGGCAAATATATTAAAGCCGATGCTGGCCAGAGGCAAACTCCGGGTGATTGGCGCCACTACAATATCTGAATACAGGAAAAGTATAGAAAAAGACCCGGCGCTTGAGCGCCGCTTCCAGAGCATTCTGGTGGAACCGCCAAATGAGCAATACGCGATTGAAATTATGCATGGGCTCCGAAGCGCCTACGAAAATCATCATCATATCAAAATCAGTGATGATGCATTGGAAGCTGCCGTAATGCTGTCATCTCGCTATATCCAAGATCGGAACCTGCCAGATAAGGCAATTGACCTGCTTGATGAGGCGGCGTCGTTCATACGGCTGAAAATGCCCGGCGAAAACCACATCCTGACAAGAAACGACATCGCGAGAGTGGTCGCCCAGATCACCGGGATCAACGTTGAAAGGCTTACGCAGGACGAAAGCAATCATTTAATCGGACTTGAAGACAAGCTTGCCGACCAAATTGTTGGGCAGGTAGAAGCGGTATCCGCTGTTGCGCGCGCAATCCGCCGAGGTAAAATCGGGCTAAAAGATCCGAATCGTCCCATTGGGTCTTTTGTTTTCATGGGTCCCACCGGCGTCGGAAAGACCGAGCTGACCAACGTACTGGCAGCAACCGTTTACGCAAAGAAAGACGCGCTTATTCGTCTCGATATGTCCGAGTATATGGAAAAGCATGCTGTCGCAAAGCTCATTGGTTCTCCGCCTGGATACATAGGTTATGAAGAGGGCGGCCAACTCACGGAAAGAGTACGACGGAAACCATACGCAGTTGTCCTGTTCGACGAGATCGAGAAAGCGCATCCTGATGTCTTCAACATTTTGTTGCAGATACTGGAGGATGGGCGCCTTACTGACTCGCAAGGCCGTGTTGTCAGCTTCCAGAATACGATCATTATCATGACCTCCAATCTCGGCTCAGATAAGCTTGCTGGCAAAAAGCTACTCGGGTTCTACGCAGACGCAGGCGCCTCGCAGGATTCGGAAAAGCTTGAAGCTAAAAAATCCATTAAGGATCTTTTCCGCCCGGAGCTTATCAACCGTGTGGACGAGATCATTGTATTCAACAAGCTGGCAGAAGAAGATGTCCTTGAGATCGCAAGGCGCATGTTGGAAAAAACCAAGGTAAGGGTCTCTGAACTCGGCATCACGGTGGAGTTCACCGACACTGCAGTCGTGCAAATCGCTGATGATGGGTTTGATCCGCAATATGGCGCGCGTCCGTTAAGAAGAATAATCCAGAAGGAAATTGAGGATCGTCTCGCCGATCAGGTTCTTTTGGGGTTTATCAGCGAAGGAGACAGCGTTATCTGTGATTTTGACAATGACTTCATATTCAGCATTCAAAAGCTGGCGGCGGTGTCTTAGGGCTATAGTGTCTTTGCGTTGCAGATGGGCGTTAGCGAACTTTTTGGAAGATGATGTGGGGCTGCCGGTCTATTGGCGGTCCCGCTCATTTTCTCAACATAGGCAGGTACACAAATTGAATATACAGGAGAATAACAATGACTACAGAAAGAGCAGCAGAAATCATGGAAATGTTCCCAGCCGAGAAACCGGTCTGTTTTAATTACCAGAGCGCCCGCAATATCGTAATGGAGCTTCTGGATGAGCTAAACTGCAGCCGGATCTTGAATGTAATCATCACTCTTTGGCATGAAATCAGAATTGAAAAAGAAACGTGGGTCAACATGTACCGCGTCCGTGACGATGTGGAGGATCCTGCAGAGGCTTTTCGAGCGGCAATTGTCAAGTTCTGTGAATCAGAGGAAGGCGCGAACATGGTCAGATATGCCGGCGGCTCGCCGAATTGGGGAGATATTTCGACACATAAACCAGACGATTTCCTGCGGAGTTGCGGATTCTACCCATTTGGCGAATCCATTGCCATGGCGGTTGATCACGATGAAGTCGTATACTCTCCGGACAGTGATTAGGTTGACAGCAACAATTACATGGACAGGGCCGTGGAGAAATCCTCGGCCCTCGCTCTTGAGCAGGAAAGCCAGCAGCACGAAATGGACATGGAGCCGGATGAGCACGGTCTGTACGGACAGCTTAACCTGTTCGATATGGTGGTCGCTGCCGCCGGAAAAGAAAAGCGAATGACTGAAAACACGGCTCTCTCCGTGATCCGGGATCCGATACAGCACCACATGCAGGTGGATCGCGCGATACATGAAGCCTCCGACCGCGCCAGAGCTTGATCCCACCTTTGGAATGATGTAGCCACAATAACAGGACGAAAGAGAGGAACACTCCATGAACAAGGAATATATACCCCTTTACCGCGGTTCCCGCGAAGTGGCAAGGCTTGCCGACGAGTTGGAGCTGTGGGCAAGAAGCCTTGCTGAGAACATAGTTTGCGCGAAAGCAATCAGCAGAGAAATCAACGCCAGACACGATGGCTCACATCTGGATCAGGATACCGCACAACACATGATTGATGAATTTGGATACGACCGCGTCAATTGGGTACTGGCCGCGACTGTTCAACAGGGTGGTCACGGTGGCCGGATATCGTTTGAGAATAAAGCGTGGGCGGCAGCGTTCAGAATGCCTCCACACAGGACGGAAACGATAGACTACAGGGTAGATTCCGATCCCGGCTTGCTTGATATCTTTATAAATCAAGCTCGACAGGCTTAGCAGGAACTTGGTCTGTTCAGTCGAGACCACTGTCTGCACAATAGCCGGGAGTTGACTTGGGCGGGCAAGCTGTTGGTGCTGAATCCCGACAAACTGGCAGAGAATCAGAAATCGCCGTTTCACCAGATCGTCCTCGCAAACGAAGAACCTGTGAGCGGACCCGCGCTCCCCGTGGTGCACGGCTCTTTCCTTTGGAACGGAGAAAAATGCGAGCTCAACCGCTCCGATTTTTTCGGGGTTCTTGACCTAACCCGCTTATCCTCACTGGAAAAGGAGCGGCTGGAGGAACTGGCGTGGCGGAGGCATTGCAGGCTCTGAAGCAGGAGCAAGCAAGACAGGGGCAGGAACAGTCAGGGACGAAATAGCATAGGACAGTTCATGTGAGGCGTCGGCATGTCGCTCTTGTCAGCACAAAACATGAATCAAATAATGATTATCAGATATTGGCTCTGTACCTTACAGAGCCAATTATTTTTTACTAGGAGATTATTACAGCCGCAGTGTATTCGATTTATACAGGCGAGCTTCTCTTTCAGCTTAAAGAACATTCGGAGGCTCAAATAGAGTTGCTGCGTCAAGGCCTTTTACCACACTGCAAATCTGACATACTTTATTGCAAATAAGCAGAGATGAAAGGAGAGTTATATCTAAGTAGTATTACGAAATCAAGGCTTGAGTTTGCGCCGGAAACTAAAGAAGGAGAGGAAAATATGATCAGAGCAGGGATTATTCAAATTCACTACAAGAACCACGAATACGAGGATGAATACTTTCAGGTTGCATATCCTGAAGCATTGACGGATGAAGATTTAAAAAAGGCCTTTTTGAGAAGTCTTCGCATGGTAAAAGATAATCATGATACCAGTATTGTCGATTGGGTTGATTTGGCTTTTGACTATCTGCTGGATCAATGGTGTGCGTTGTCCATGACCACTGTCGCACCCGTAGACACAGACATACGCATTGAAGTCAGCGCGGACATGTTTCCTGAAAGCGAGGAGATTCCAAAACCGATTGATTATTATAGCTTAATCATAAAGAGCCAAGAGTCTCAAACTCCATACGCAATAATGACCTTTGACACTGCCAGCTTCGTAACAGATCCCGAAAAGAACCTGCGGGCTGCCGTTTCTCATTTCCTGTCCACTCCGGATGGGGAAAAGGCTCTATTAAGCAACGGCGGTAGATTTACCTGGGACGACGCCATGCGCTGCATACCGGCTGATTATTATCAGCGCAAGGGTCTCAGCCCGGCGAACCGGGCGGCATGCGTCATTGTGTCCGGCGATGAAGACCTAAATAAAGAAAATGCTCAAGAACACAAAACTGAACATTCTAAGGAGGAGAAAAAATGATTGATGCTGAGCGCTTGGATGAATTTTCCCGCCCGGAACTTCAGGATCTCGCCGTGATCTATAGCGGCTATGTTTTGTCGCGCGCGGATGAATATGAGGAGGAGGTGAAATACCGGATCGGACTTTCGGCCTTCTTTGATATAAGAATTCTTCACGCTAATAAAAATATGGTTGCAACGATTTATAAAAAGTCTCCGCAGCTGGAAAACGGCGACATTCTGAATACAAAACTGAACACCTTGACAAACGGTTACCTTTCAGATCTGCTTGAGCAATATGATCAATACATCATCAGGTTAGATGAACATTCCATCGCCGGGGGTGCACCGGTTTGCCTGAGCGAATTCCTCGACAGCGATTACTCTTCTTACAAATCCGAACTCTTGTGCAACCGGCTGAAAGCACAGTTGGATGCATACACGGCAGCCCTGATAGCGGAAGGCGCCGAGGCAATGCGGAACAAAAACAAACGGATATTGGACACCGTTGAACACTTTTTTGAAGCGTTCTGCGAATATGATTATAACGCCGAAGCCCTAGAGGCAGCTTCTGCGCTTGCGAGAGACAATGCTCTCATCCCGGCCATTGTTGACTGGGCGGAGGGCAGGGATATTTACATAGCGGTAGTATCGAACACGCTGGGCGAACTCTTTGACAAGTTTTGCAGGTTCATCATGGGTGGCGGGCATCAGCGCCGCAGTGTTGAAAACCCCGTTTCCGATAAAGACAAAATAGACTCACAGGAGTAAATCGGACGGAGTCAGTTTGCATTGTAGCCAAGGCGGATGACGAAGCACTATCACAAAAATAAGCTTAACACGAAAGTGGTGATCAATATCATCTGTAAGCTATGTGGCCATGACCGCTTTTTTGCGGAAACGGATGATCCGCTCTTCATTGTAGATAGCGATGGATTTTTCGATCATAAGGAAGTACGGGAGAATATACTCGATTGGCCGATTCCCATTGAGCAATATGTCTGCCAGGAATGCAGCACGGCGTTTAAATCCTTTACCGGTGGTAATTCGCTCGTTATCGGTTTCCGGAAAAAAAGGCGGGATGCGTTTCAGTATGTCCGGGGAGTCGACATGGAAAATTTGTTGGCTACCATGGACACAAATAAGGCAATCCGGTTTGACAGCCGGATGGCGGCCCACGCGTGGCTGAAGGTTTCCTGCGTTGCGGCACATTATACCTATCGTGATCTTGATTTCTTCATACTGGACGAAGACGGGAATCTTCAGCCAATCACTTTTTATGTGGCTCTCGATCAAGAAGGTCGTTACCTGTGGGCACATTTACACGATCCGTGTTATGCGAATCATGCTCGAATGATGCTCTCAGCGTCCAAGTTTCTGACAAAGGACCAGGCTTTCAAATGGGTTCAGTCTCTTACTAATGTAAACCATAACGCAGTGTCTATCAGGAGAATTGTGAGAACCCCTCACAAGGTGTCCGAAACATAATGGATCAAGTCAGGTAAACAAGCTCATCCGGGCTGATTACCAGTCAAATACAATCACAAGGAGAAATTGCTTCATGGAACAAAACAATCAGGATCAATCTTTGAAGAAAACTATCTGGGTCATCACGGCGATCGACAGTGGGGTTGTCAACGGTGTATACACGAACTGCAAGGATCTGGATATTCGCGCCGCAGTGGTGGATGTCGATACTGATTATGAAGACTACGAGACTTCTCGTTTGGCTCAGGATCGTTTGGATGATATGTTTAAATTGGGGGATATGCGTGACATATATTACTCCCCATACTGGGCGCTTCTGGAGTTGGATTACTGCCTGTGCACCAATCGGTGTCCAGAGGGAAAATACGAATTTATCCAAGTCTGCAAGTTGGAGGACGGCGGATTTGGTATTGCCCTTGTAGATGGCGATGCTATCTGCCCCGAAAACTATATCTGGGATGAGCGTCTTGCCTTTGTTGAAAAAGCCGGCTTTGAGAAAGGCGACGACAGGTTTGACGAGGATCTGGAAAACGTTTATGCAGCGGCGTGTATTTTTAAAGCAAGGCTACAGGAGTTCATTGTTCCCGATGTCCGCTTCGACACCTTCGAGGAGGCCCGCCGGCATCTTGCCGTAAACTGCGTGGATTGCTTCATCGGTTTGGATATAGATTACCGGGATGACGCGCAGCCCGCATGCCATGGCCTGCCAATGTGCGTCGACGTGGGAAAAGTGTTGGACGGCTTCGACAAGGAAACACTGGTACGGCTCATACTCTGCTTTAATACACATATAGCAAACCTGTCAGTATTTGACCCCATCTCCGGCCCTTTTAGGCTTGAAGAGTATCTGGCAAAAACCCCGATATCCGAGGTGAAAGCACTGGCAGGTCCAAGAGGAGAGAAAACTTCCGAATTGCGCGAGGCACTGGACCGCATGAACGAAAAGAGGCTTGCGTTTGCACTCGAACACTACAACTATTATCTCAAAGGGTCTTTTCGGGAATTTGGCAATATTACAGGTGTTCAGCCTTTCGATAAATACCTGAGCCGTATGAATAAGTGGTTTGCAGGACGCCCGTTCTGGACCGAACAGCGGGGGGAATAAGTCTGCGGCTCTAAGCGTTATGAGCTGGATGGGTAGGTGAGCATGGATTTGCTCATCCACTGTCGCTCCTTTGTGGGCGATGAGATTGCTCCTTTCTCCCGGGATTGGCCGTACTTACGCTTTACGCTGAAGAGTAGATGACACGACACCGAGGAAATCAGTATTCCATGCTGCGACTTCGGGTAAAGTAACTTGTTCCGTATAGCGTAGAGGAAAGGAATGATAGCAGCAATAGAAGATTATATAACAAAACAGGACTTTTGGAACACTGAATCCAGATTTATCTGGACAGCTGAGAGGGAGGGCGATGGGCTTTCACTGAAAGGATATCCGTTGATAATTCCATCAAAAAAATGCGCCCTTCTTTATATTGGTGACAATGCGGTTCGGGTGAGTAAAAAAACCCTGTATCCGCTGAAGCTGCCTTTGCAGCATGACAATGCGTGCCCAGGATGCGGGAAGCGGCTCCTTGACGGCGTTTCTTTTTGCTCCGATTGCGGCCAGGCTATCCTGCGCAATAGCGAGCAGAAGAGGCACAGCCCTGCGCCGGATGCACAGTGGACCGCGGCAGAAGTCTCCAGCGGTAAAAAAAATACAGGTTATCCTATTCTGGTCGTACCGGAGGTTGCGATAGCGTTTTTGTACTCCGAAAACGATCCGATTGAAGTAGAATACGAAACTCTATGGCCACTGCAGCGACAGGTTGCCGGAGGTAACCGGTGCCCAAACTGCGGAGCTCATCAGCAGACGAAGCTGGGGAATTTTTGCTCCCGATGCGGACAGGCGCTTTTATGGTTGTAGTGCCCTGAGAAAAGCGCGGCAATTAGCACTGCCGACCAGATAGAGTATTTACCGAGCCCGGCATTTTGCCGGGCTCCAACTGTAGCCTGAAAGGAAATGTGCGTTATGACGAGAAGAATCGTAGTTTTCACTGATCCCGTAAGCGGAAAACGATATATGACACCGGAGTTTAACGGCGATAAAACGGAGTTTGCCATGCATAAGGGCTCGCTTGACTCCTGCGATATGGACTGGGCGGAGATCTACGATACCTGCTTTAAGGATGTAAGCAGCCTTCAGGAATTTGCATCGGCCAGCATCGCCGCCCAAAAGCATTACAAATCATTTCTTGGCGAAGAGTTGATCGAGATTGAGGAAGCGCCGGATGATATTACGCAAAATCCAGCCGCCGTCCTGCTCAATATGAGTAAGGAAGAATTCTGTTCGAGAATTCTTCTTGCAGAGTCTGACACCCTGGTTGGTTTTCTGGGATTTG
>Ga0153945_1000479_pt1 | contig 12320 bp, 7 predicted proteins | sample TSNJ029MetaG_FD_104720 | JGI IMG/M metagenome (GOLD analysis project Ga0153945, IMG submission 104720) | Attine ant fungus gardens microbial communities from New Jersey, USA - TSNJ029 MetaG | ecosystem: Host-associated > Fungi > Mycelium > Unclassified | place: USA: New Jersey, Wharton State...
CCAGTTCTTCTGGATAAAAAATCTGTAGATTCAATTCAGTCTCAATATACATAGATAGTTCCTCCGCTGTATGTAAGAATATTAAATATCTTACCATATGGCAGAGATTTTTCAATAGAAAAAACGGACAATTGCGGAAGAACCCTCAGTTGTCGGTATATACAATATACGGCCACTGAGACATCTCAATTGTTAGATAAATTCTTTCCTGAATAACACATTGTGGATGGACTCAGGCAAAAATGCCTCAAATACATATCGGAAGGAATGACACCCATAATACCGGAAAATAGCCGAGGGACTCTCATTGCGAAAACACTCGGCTATGTATTACTAATTTTTATTCTTTCTCAATCTTTCCCGCACAATAATTGCAAAAAAATGTGCCTGAAATTACTTCACCCCCATCTGAAGAAAATATCTCCTCACACTTATTACATTTGAGAAGCTCATTTTCTTCACCACAATTTATACAATATCCACACTTGTACAAGTCATCATATAATGAAATATATTGCTGCCCACAATTTATACAAGAATCATTTGCTATAGGAACATCGCCGCCTTCTTTAGCAGCTATATGAGAAAGAATGTCTACCTCTTTTTTAATAGTATTCATATCCTCTTCTATATAGGTTTTTAAATCCTTAATGAATTGTAATAATTCTTCACGTTCCAAATAGGATTCTTCATCTGCGACAAAATATCCCTCCATAGTATCTTCATGGGCGGCACCATTATGGTAAATAATACCAGTTTCGAGTAGCTTGCTCTTATCTGTTTTTTCAATCCAAAGATTAAGGGAGGTATCATCACCCATACCACCATTTGTAGAAAAAGAAGTATATACAATAAAGTCAAAATCTGCACTCACATTGCTTTTTATAGTAAAAAGGGCCTGCTTATCAGGCATATCTTCCAGTGAATTTATATTACTAACTTCAACTGAATAATTAAAGTATTCCGAATTGTCTATCTCATTATATACCTCATTAATCACATCTTCAAATAGAGAGAAGATGCCATCTGCTGATAAAATATCTATACCGGTTTCATTTCTAATGCGTTCATGTAAATATTCTTGTTCAAACCTTTCGGCCTCCTGCTCCGCATTCCATGTTTCATATAACTCATCTGATGGCTCTTCTTGTTCGTATTGAGCATTTGCAATATTGAATAAAGTTTCAACTGTAGAAAAGTTATCTTTCATTACTCCATAAGAGGCAATTGTTAATAGCTTATTGTGGGCTACATGGTTTCGATTTTTAATAAAATTAGTTAACTCTCTTTCGACATCATTATCAAAATACTTTTTAAAAATATCCTCCCATATATCAACTTTAACATTCCTTCTTTTAAGCAATTCCTCGAAAAGCGCATTTGCTTTACTTTCAGCAAGCATTCCATGAATCCTTAAACTTTCAGATTCTGAAAGAGTAATTTCTGATTCAAATATTTTTGTATCTTTCATTAACTTTATTAGGGATTCCGCAGTGGAACAAATCAAAAAATCGTTAATATTATTAAACTCAGGTACATTTCTCTTGAAATCAAGATAACTTCTTTTATAACCTTTAATTATATCTTCAAGTCCGAGCATATCCATCCATTTCGTTCCGAACTTATGTGTTAACACTTTATTTACAAATGCTCGAATCTTATTCTCGGTTTTAAATATTAATGGATATAATTGCATGCCCAAGTATTCCGATTGTTCATCGACAACCCATGTACACATTTCCCAATCTTTTAACAAGAGTTGTTTAAAATATATTTTGAAATATTCTAAGAACGAATTATAGCTTTCATGATTGTCGGGCGCCCATATCCATATTGACAGTTGGCTTTGTTTTCTATCGTCGAAAGTATCTATAGTAAATGAAACCTCATATTTACCATATTGCGTTTTAATTAAGTACTCTTCATGTGCAATTCTTGATGTCTGTCCTTGGCATATAACTTCTTTAATTTCGGCAAACTTTTCTTCAAGCTGTTTAATGATATTCTGACAATAAGCAGTACCTTGGTATGTTTCCTCGGTAATTGTATCAGCCCATGCTTCATCATATTTTTCTTTTGTTTTATACAGCAACTTTATGTCCTTAATGCTATTCAGTATAAATTCAATAACCATATCTTCTTCCCTCAATCAATTATCTAAATGTCCTTTCCAGTCATTGCATAAGATTACTGGAAACTACTTAATGCGTTCTGGAATTAAATTATAATCTGAACTTAATTCATCAAATTTCATTTTGTAGACAGGGGTTTTAAGCTTCTTGGCAATTTTGACGATTCGCTCCTCATATGTCGGTGTACATTTCATTCCTATAAATATTTCTTTCGGGACAGCTGGGGTATAAGGCATGCCTTCGGCATTAAATCCCATGGTGCATCTAAATTCATTCTCATAACTCCAAGAGGAATGTTTTATATTGTTAAGTAATATGGTCACAAATATTAAAGATAAATCATTGAGTAATATTTCCCTTTTTCCTTCAGCAATTTGTTTTTCTTTTTCATAAAGAATCATCTGTACTTGTGTATCCATTAGACTGGTAATATCAACTCTTTCATCGGTGTATTGAACTGGGAATGTACATCCCCTCAACGTGGTATTTTCACTCATATCATATGAAACACAAAATCCCATATGGTTATTTGCATAATGCGCCCACATAGGCATTGAACTTATTCGATTAGAAGTCAAAGAAGTTAATTTTGTAAAGTCCGTAAAATCATCAATCAATCTTCCATCGTATTCCTGAAGTATTTCATATTTTTTTAGTTCATTTGCATTATAATAAAACGCCTTACTGTCAAACGGGTCATTTAGGTATTTTGCATCTGACATAAATATCTTTTTCTGCTGTAGAATATCCATCTTTTGTTCGTTAAGATTAATATCATCAGTTAAAGAGTAATATTTAAACAATACATCCGGGATATAAAGACGTGCGACTTTATATATACTCTTAAAAACCTCTTCTGGAAGCGGAAGTTTTTGTAGTAAAAATATCGCTTTAAAGTAGTCCATTGGCATATTTTTACGCCATTCTTTAATGTCGAAGTTCTCTTCATCGACCCGTTCAGTAGGGATATCAAAATGAATGTCTTCAATCTTCATATGGGATTCGCCTCAGTTTCTTTATGTAAATTATTATATCATTTATGGTATCCTTGGTTTATTTTTTCTCAGAATAGTATTGTTCTGAATACAAATTCTCAAAATCAGAAGCATTCAGTTTATACGAATCTAGTAATCGTTGCAAGGTTTCATCAGTGATTTCCGAAAAATCATAAGGAGTCAACTCTTTAAGGAATTTTTTGATATTTTCCTTTAATAACTTTAACTTGCTTCTGCGAATAACTCTGACATTATGAGTAAAATTTGCTTGGTATGATAGATTTTTGGTGGGTATTATCATAAACCTACTTACCGTTGCGTCCTCACCATATTCTTCAACAAACCACCCGCAGTGTGTATTCATTTGTCCCACTTCAGATTTACTGATGGCCTTACGATTTTCTAATACCTCACTTTTGCATTCAAAAAACAAGTATTGATTATTAACCCCGCACCATAAATTATCTGGCCCTTTTCTAATCTCTTTGTCTGGACGTTGGCTTATAAACCCAAGTAAATCACCGATTATCTTCATTGAACTTTCAAACTTTTCTGCTTCCATTCCAAAGGATAAGTTATCTAATACCGTATCCATTGAAAGATACAATTCAGTATAATTATTGAAGGCTGTTAGAAAGCTCCGTACTCTTTTTAACCTATTTTCATGGATATATGATACCTTTGTATATTCAATACCTATTTTGGGTTTTAAAAGCTGCGAATTTTTTTTGAAGGCCACTTTCTGTAAAGCTATCGACTTATCCTTGTAAATCGAATATTGGTATCTAGCGATTTGCTGCAAGTACCAACCACGTTCAAGTTCATCAACGTCTAAACCATCTAAATGTTTTTGCATAGCCTCTGCTGCTTTATCATACTCTTCATCACAATACAATCGTTCGATACGTAGCTCTTCCTTTAGTTTGCTATACATACTTGACTGGCTATCATCATCTTTAATCTCATCCATTTTATCAGTATAATAATCTTTCCATCCCTCATCTCGCTTAAGCATTTGCTTAATTAGCTCAATAACAGGATCTAAGGGAGCTGCATCTTCTACTTCATTTTGTGCCATTTCAGCAATTTTCAAACCTATCTCAATTTGCTTTTGAGTAGATTTTGAAAAATATTTATTTGTCGTAACGCTACGCATAAATTTCACAATATCTGAACCAATAATAAGAATAGCGCAGTAATCTTTTTCTCCCCGCACACCTCTTCCAAGCCCTTGTTCAATTTTTTGTGCTATACGTTTATTAATTATCTCGCTATCTGGGCGGCACCGCTCTTCATATTTATCTGATAAACTATTGAAATAAGGTATGGAATCAATGATTAATATACGACAGCTCTCATCTGGTAAATCAATTCCATCATATCGGTTGTTAATAACAACTATTTTTCTAAAATTGCTCTTTTTTAAGTCTTCAATTATAGAAATAATATTATCTCTATCTGCACAGATAGCCTCCAATGCTTTATAATGATTCGCTCTTTTTGTATTTGGGACTAACGCAACCATTCCAAATTTATGATTATTCATTTTTGAAAACTTGGTCACTACCAAATCTCTATCATATTTATCACTAATTAACGATGGGAGAATCACCATTTTTTCGCCCGACCATTTTTGACTATTGTTTACTAATGGATTCTTCACCGCTTCGACACTAAATGAAAGTCCTTTAATAAAAAACGAATCATCCTGTGTTGTCGCTGACATAAGAATCCGACGTTTCGCATTCGCAAAAGAACCAAAAGTATCCACAGTTGGATTATAAGGTGATATTTCAATTTTACTTCCCGAAATATAACAACAATATTGTTTAATTTTATCTCTCATAAGTGGCCATACAAACTGAACAGCATCTTCCGAAGAATACTCTGATAAAATCTTCAAAATTTCTACTCGTTTATCCAACCAGCTCCAGTATGGAACAGGCATAAATGTTTCATAATCTCCTGCCAGCAAATCCAGGAAGCTACCTTCTCCTTGCTCCACTAAATCATCATGAAATAAAGAGAGTGCTTTCTGGTATAGATCTTCATTTTCGTCTTTAAAAATTGATATGGTAAAAGCATCTTTTATTATGTCTATACATGCATGAGAATCATCCAAAATAATTGCGCCAACATGTGTGTAGTTATTATCAATACCAAATACGGATCTACCATTGAATATTTTATGTGCCTGAGTAATTAATATTTTTTCTCCTGAAAGGAACTCATCAGGAATCTGCCTGTCCTTGCCAATAACACAGTAAGGAATCCCGAATTTTTCAGCTTCTGAACTCACCTGAGAAACCAGGTAAATATTGGGGCAAACATATAGACAAGGTCCGTCTTTTGAATTTATCATCGACTGCAAAATCAATAGTCCAATTAAAGTTTTGCCTTCTCCCGTATGCAATTTAATTATCAAGTCTTTATCATCATGATGATTATTATACCATTCATTAAGGCTATACTCTTGCGCAGGTCTTAATGGTCCGGCTACACTTTTTCGGTCTAGTGTTTTGTATAGTTCACCTGGCTCAATCTTTTTATCCATCTTTCCAGACGATAATTGCTTTTTGAAATCAATCATTTTTTATCACTCCCTTTTACCACTCTACATATTAATTTATATCTGCTACATAAAGAATCTATAGTCATACAATCGTCCTTCATACTGAGATAATTGCCACCCTATACGGGCGATTTCATTCGAAGACACAATAGTACAGGGGAGCTTAGAATATAGCTCAAAGCTATTCCAGTTCATTTTAGATAGGCCAAGAATTTCAGTAGCAATCTGCATTGCCGTGCCAATGCCATAATGCTTGACTACCTTTAAAGGTATCGGTATTGTTTTTCCCCCTTGTATATAATTACGATATTGACTTTGAACAGATGGTGCAATTCCATGAGTATACAAATACATTGTTTTATCATTAAGCGGAAAGCATAATCCCCTTCTGATAGGGAACCCATGAATGCCAAAGTCCTTATTGAATTCAAAACATTTCAAATTGTCTTCATATGTAATTTCCAACAGTTCAATATCTGTAATTCCAGCGGCAGATAAGCTCTCAACAAGTCCTTTTACTTCTTCTTGTCGAAAAGGTGTTCTTTTATGAATGACCACTCTACGTGGCAACTCTTTAAATGACCTATGGAACAATTCCTTAATATTCAAACCAAGTTTATACGCTTCATCTTCTGATAAAAACGGATTGTTTCTCTTATCAAATGTCACATTGTTTATCTTCGATAGTTTATATTTCATTCCTTGTCCATCAGAAGAATATACATGGCTACACCCTACAATAACATGTGATTTTTTGGATGCGGGATTAAGGCTATATCCGATTCCTGCAAAGGCTGTATCACTTTGAATATCAGAAATTATCCAAGGTGTATGACATGACTTGGCATATATAGCCAAAGATAACGCCCATAATATCTGGCATCGCAAATCACTTTTCAAGGTTCTTTCACGTATAAACTGTGTAGCTATTCCTTTTTGTGCCGCATAAGCCTTGACAAAATCATGAAGGTCGAAACTCTCGTATTCTGTAGCATACGCTGTCATAGAATCATATTCTTCTGGAATATAAATCAATATTACTTCAGCATTTCCAGAACTAAGTGTATCTAACTTCCGATTAATTGTCTTTCCCAATTCTATTGCTGACTTTTGCAAACTTTCTGCACCTTTTGCTTCGTAATCTATCCATTCATAATCCGACTGAGCCGGGATATTCAATGCGGTTTTAAAGGCACTAAAGAATCCTGGAAAAGGAATCACATAATCAACATTCTTTTCTACACCACATCTCGAATTAAGAGAATTTAAAAAGCCATAGAAAGAATCACTGTGTTCAGAAGGACATAAAATGCCTAATGAGATGGATGGATTTGCTTCTCTATTTATAGAGAAATCAAATGGTACATTATTGGTTAATCCCCGCATGGGATGGAAATCAGAGACCATTTTTTTCTGCTGCCGATTGTAAAACAATAATTCAGGGTCTTTACATTCCGTTCCTTGATATACCAGACGCTTTTTACTAATCTCTTTTGGCAGGGACACTTCTCTATTCTTTTGACCATTTACCGCAATGAGTGCACTATTTCTTACAATAGTAAACTCAAATCCCGATGTTCCATTAATAGGATAAGATTTTTTTATCCTATCAGTATCAAATATGGATTTCTTCCACCCTTCTATGTAATTATGAATCATTAGATTTGGCTTCCCTGCGTTAATCTGAAAATGAAAATCATCCGCAAACTGTTTACGTTCTGCAGTCTCTAGTTTTACACTTTCATCATAAACAAATGCTGGCGAAAAGGTAACATAATTATACCTTCCATCGTAAATACAAGCGTATTTAACCCCCTTATATGCTACAATATTTTTTCCATTTATATATCTCGTAATTTTTTGATTTACGTCCCATATAGTGTCCTTCTTATGAGCAAATCCTTTACCTATCGCAAGTATGTACGCTATCGCACGAACTAGCATCTCTCGCATTGCACCATGAGCCGGGTTAAATGATACTGTTATAATATCACTTGTCATCTTTTCTCCACACGCAGCAATAATTGATTCCTTATCTCCCCAAGCATAAATCATTCCTTTTAATGGAATCGCAATTATATTATTTTTCTCAAGGCCGCGACAGTAATCCCAATCACGTTCATCCTGATCATACTTCACTTCAAACTGGAAACAGGTTTTAGGATAAATAATCGGTGATGCATTCGTATCAACTACCTTTCTAGGCACACCTCCAAAAGAAGCAAACTTGCTGTTACCAATAGTCATATCCATTCCTAATTCTTGCTTAAGCGTTTCAATTCGGGATAAAAAATTCCTATCTTCACTCATGCAGTGTCGTGCTATATTTAACATGGTTTTGTCAAATCCATCTGTTGATATATAATACGCCGATCGGCCAGCTGTATTTATAGCGTCAATTAGCGCCTCAACCTCTGGTAAGCATCTTGAACCATAACCACACCAATATAAACGCCCAGCACCCGGCTGACTATACGCTTGCTTTAATGCATTCATTAAGGAAGCATCTCTACCACTATATCCAATTATGATAAGATTTCTTTTCCCTATCTCATTAGTTAAAGCTTTAATAAAGATGTCACTTTGAGAATCCAATTCCTCCTCTGTATTTTTAAGTTCACCATACTTATAATCTCCATGTAGGGCAATACATAGAAGTTCTTTATCGGTGTCTGTCCGGTAAATTCTTTGTTCTGATTCTAAAGTTATTTCAATTGGCGTCACATCATAATGATGAGCCATTTTTAACATAATGCCATCAAAGTTCGTTGTCCACACACTTTTAATCCATCCTATTTCAGCCAATAAACAGATTAAGTGATAACCAATACTCGGGTTTACTTTTTGGATCAGATTTTGAAAGTATTTTCTCCTATCTTCAGCTATCGGATAAGCTTTCTCAGCATAATACGAGTATTCCTCAAGTGAATTATTTTCAGGATATATATTTTGCTGATCTAACCACCTTTGAATCGTTTGTCTTACAGCGTCAATTTTCGTATTTTTATAATAATCAATCAGTTCTGGATTCTGTGAAAGATAAATTTCACGTTTCCACTCCCAGATACAGTCCGTTGCCGAAGGAATACCGGATTCAATAGATGTTCCGGCACCTAACAATAAGGAATGGTAGGTATCTTTATTCTGCTTCAACGAACGTACAAATTCATCAAATTGTAATGTTTCCATTTTTCTCCCTGATAAGCCAATATTTTTATCCGCAATCTCAATGGCATTTACTTCCCTAAAAAATAAATACACAATTATCCCTAGTCTACATGCGCTTATTATACTCTATCTCATTTTTATAAGCAATCCAATATTTCCCTAAAACAGTCTTTATTATGACATGCAATTGGCACATTCCTGCGATTGAACTGATATTTTACCTATGTTACTATGTTATTGCTTATAGTTTTCTTTACCGCACCCAGGGAGGTGCATTTTTTATTTTTATGGCATTACATATCCAATACGTACAGAATACATACAAATTTCTATATGCACTCTGTACGTATAGTACACTTAAAGCCTAGAAAGGAGTGTTTATGAAAACCAGAGATGAGATCTATCGTGGGGAAGTTGCTGATTTACTTCGCATTGTCACAACCTACCATGCAATCACGTTTGACCAGGTTCTTATGTTTTTCCCCAAAAAGGCAGAAACGGTAAAAACCTTAATACGTAAGCTAATCAAGCAAAAACGGCTTCACTTTAATGAAGAGAAGAACCTGCTCTGCGATTGTGCGGAATCTGCAGCATCTCCCGACTATGGAATGATTGCCTCTCTATGGGTGCTGTTAGACTTTAAGAAGAGTATTCAATACCATATCCGCAGCGACTTCCCCACGAAAATCACCTTTTTTTGCACAGGATGAGGTCTATGAAATCATTTATGTTCCAACTGAACAGGAAGCATTGATAAATCATGCCCTTTCCATCATGCCAAAAGATAACTCGAACCGTCTAATCATACTCGAAGCCACAAAACAGGCAACACAAATGAATGTCTCTGGCGCAATTGCCTACTGCCTCGTAGAGGACGGTGTTGTCAGCTACTACCAAAAAGGAGGAATCACCAATGAACAAAACTAATCTATACTCTCGAATCCAAACCATTGAGGTTGAAGTCTCGCGATTAATTAACTCTTTATACACACTGAAAGTTACCGATATCTCCAAACAACCAGATAACTTCCAGTCTTTAAGTACAAATATTGCATTACGCTCTGAGCGCATTACCTGCCAGTTACGTAGCCTGGTTTTTGCTGCCGGTACAATTCCTAAACCAAAGTATATGGTGCAAACGCAAGAAGAACATGATATCTACTTAGCCTATGAAAATGGCATTTTAGCCATTCAGCTTCCAGGATTGTTGCCCAAAAGACTGGCCCATTCAAATACAGCTTTTCTGGATGATCCAATTTATTATGCCTTTCAATCCTATTTACAGGAGGGGCCACTGCCGATTTTCAGGGATTGTGTCATCTGTTTTACTCAAGTTTACGACCGCTCACTGGAATTGCACCGGATTCGTGATTATGACAATATTGAATTTAAGCAACTCCTTGATACAATTGGGGCATTTGTTCTGCATGATGACAGCGGTACTTACTGTGATACACATTATACAACCAAGTTAGGGGACCAGGATTATATCCTGATTCATATCATGGGAAAACAGGTCTTCCCTGACTGGATAAAAACATCTATGGACACCGAAATATAGTATCGGATTTTTTAACACTTATTTTCATCAAAATCAGATACGGGTAATATTTGCAGCGCGGACCATACTTCTGCGCTTTTTTTGCACTATAATTTCCTGCGTTTTACCCAAGTTTGGAGTCCCATAGGTATTAAATCGAATCGAGGTGGTGCTTTGAACAATTCAGATTCCTTACGTTACAGAGTCCTGGAGCTAATCGGGATTTCAGGCGAGTTCCCAGCAGACCAGTTAAGCAGACTCATTATATGATTATCAAATAAATCGAATTTTCTCAAATTTTATATTTAAACCTATCTTTCAAAAATTGCCTCTATTTCATTTAAATAAGACTCTCCTGAACTTCCTCTGCCTTCATAATGATCATCATAGTCATCGTAGCCGGACTCTAAGTATGAGTTGATGACGTCATCAATTTCACTTTTATCAATATGAATGGTTGGTATAGCTATTTTTATTTGCAGATGTTCATGCAGAATACCAAGTTTTTCAGATATTTCTTCACGAACATTATCATTGATCCAACCTTCTATAGTACTTTTTACTGGTCTTTCATCAACTTCTACCCCATATTGACCATAGGACATATTATCATTCATTAAATCTTGAATGTCATAGTTATCGCAGTATTCAGAGACACTTATGTTATCAATATAATCAGATATACTTTCCGATAATGCTTGTTTACAAATATCCGCAAACCATAATGAAAACTCCATTTCTACTTCACTATTGTAAAAATGCTCATGCAAGACATTAATTATTGATATTAAATCGTCCATGTCTAGTATATCGATTAAACTTTCAATTGTTTGCTCATCCAAAATATTTTCTACATTGTAATAACTTAATATTGGATCGGCTAATAAAAGTTTTAAGATATCTACATATGATAATAAACCCCGTATTGTTCCCCCGCCAAATGCATTCTGCAAGAAGTTATCAATATTTTCTCTGTACACCTTATTCAAGATATTTTTTTCGCATATATTAGATGTAATAAAGTAATTCTTTTCCATTTTGGTATTGAAATCTATATTTAATATTGTTCCATCAATCATTTTCTTTTCTATTATTTGGGGCAGTTCAGCCTCTGAATAGCATCTTTCCATTTGTAAATAATTAAGTATTGAGCTGCGGATTTTTTCAACTTCTAAATCATTAACACTAAAAATATGTTTTAAAAAGTCGTTTACAGATGGATTTATTACGCCAATGCACTTCTCACCTTTATAATCTATGACTTTAATAATTGATTGGTTTAGTCTCATCAAAACCATTTCAAAATTGTTAAGGGTATAATCAATATTGCTCATTTGCAAGAGACGATATTCAAAGCATCTTTTAAGTATATTGTAGCTAATAGCAGTATCTGTTAATGAATATAGTGTAGTTAAAAAAGCTCTATCTTCTTCCCTTATCCGTTGATAATACTCGTTTTTCCAAATGTCCTGGGGATTATTCAAAACCCCAAGGATATAACCCGCAAACCTATCCGGAGAAATTATTAAACAGTTTGAACTTAGAGTAACATATTCAATAATTCGCGGGGTATAATTATTATGCTTAACGATTTTTAAATAATTCTTATCCTCCAGTATATTCTCATAATATTCCTTTGGAACGTTCTTTGCAACCAGATGATTATAAAAAATCTTAGCCTTCTCTAACGAAGTAATGTTATCCAAATTAATCGTAAGTTTATCAATTTTCTTTTCCTTAAAAAACAGGTCAAAGGATTCATATCTTTCTCTTGCTTCATTTAATATTGTGATCCTTGAATTAAGGAGAAGCTTTTTATTTTCATGCATTCTTATATACTTAGATAACGACATTAGTTCACTTTCTTGATTTTCTTTCATGCTAAAATAATGCTGGCCTAGACAATCATCAAG
>Ga0153945_1000484_pt1 | contig 12239 bp, 8 predicted proteins | sample TSNJ029MetaG_FD_104720 | JGI IMG/M metagenome (GOLD analysis project Ga0153945, IMG submission 104720) | Attine ant fungus gardens microbial communities from New Jersey, USA - TSNJ029 MetaG | ecosystem: Host-associated > Fungi > Mycelium > Unclassified | place: USA: New Jersey, Wharton State...
ACCATAATGATTTCATTAACATTGGCTATCTTTGCTGGGATTGCGTTCATTAACACAGAGGAAGGATAAGCAGCCGTTCCACCAGGAACATAAATCCCTACTCTTGCTAATCCTCGAATGGTTTGTCCAAGGATTGTTCCATTTTCGTTTGTCTCTAGATAACTTTGTTGTACCTGTCTTTCATGAAATCTCTCAATATTTTTTATGGCATTCTTTAAGGCTTCAATATAGGTAGGATCTGCTTGCTCGATTGCTTTTTGGATTTGTTCTTTTGTCACTTCAATTGATGTAGGAAGACAGCCATCAAACTTCTTTGTATAATCATTGACAGCTTGGTCTTTATATAAGATAACATCATCAATAATCGTTTGTACTTGTTGATTGACTTCCTTTTCAACTTTTGTTGAACGTTCTTTTAACTTTTGAATATAGACTAACTCATCTTTCCCATTTACTTGAATTACTTTCATTGTACTTCCTCCTTGATCTTTAAATAGTTTTCAATTTTTGAAATTAATTCTTCAATTTCTTTTTGGTGTATTTTTAAACTGATCGTATTAACAATAAATCTAGCCGATACTTCAGCAATCACTTCAATCACTTCTAAGCCATTTTCTTTTAATGTGATTCCTGTTTCTACAATATCGACAATACCATCGCTAAGATTCACTAACGGTGCTAATTCTACCGATCCTTCAATTTTAATAACTTGAACATCCATGCCTTTTTGCTTAAAATATTCTTTTGCTGTATTTGGATATTTTGAGGCAATTCGCTTAATATTATATCCAGAATAGAAATCTTCTCCTACTTTATTAGCTAACGATAATTGGCAACTCCCAAATTTTAAATCAATCATTTCAAAAAAGGTTCCACCGTACTCCATAATTGTATCTTTACCAACAATACCAATATCACAGACACCATGCTCTATATAGGTTAAAACATCTGCTGCTTTCGCTAGAATAACCTCATATGGTTGATTATTAATAGGTAAAATTAAGCGTCTACCTTTATTTCTTAAGTCACTACAATCAAAACCAATTGCTTCAAATAATTCAATTGCTTTTTTTTCTAATCGACCTTTGGTTAAGGCAATTCTAATCATTAAACCCACTCCCCATTTTTATATTTTTTTATGCTAATTTCATTATCAACAATATCTAATTGTTGGATGTTCTTTTTCTTAGCATATTCTTTGGTTTGCTCTATTGTTTCAAATAAAGACAATTCTACTCTTTGCTCTTTCGCAAGCCTTTGGAAATATTGAAATCCTTTCACTTCATAACCTTTTGCAATCCAGATAATTCGTTCAATAGAATCTTCCACCACCGTTTGGCTTTTGACAATATCAATTAATGCATCAATATTGACCGCAAAACCAATTGCTGCTTGTGGCTTTCCAAATTGCTTTAATAAAGAATCATATCGACCGCCGGATAATAATTCTTTCGAAAAATTGTTAAAATATCCTTTAAAAACAATACCTGTATAATAATCATTTTGTTGTACTAACCCTAAATCGATTGTTAAAGAAATGCTAGGATATAGTTGTTTTAGATAATCAATTAAACCTTTTAGATACATCAAATCTGCAACCATTTCTTGATCTAATTCTTTTGATAATAATTCTTCAAACACATCATCACCAAATTTTCGAGGTAATATCTTTAATAATTCTTTTTCCTTTTGTACTGGTAAAGAATCAAGTAATTGATCTAAAGCTGCGTAATTTTTAACTTCACTTAAATATCGTATTTGCTCTTTGATTTGATTAGAAATAGATAATTGGTTAATTAAACGATTAAAAATACCCATATATCCAATTTCAAAACAAAAAGTTTCCTTTGATAATGTTTTCAATGTTTCAATTGCTAAACATAGTATTTCTAAATCAGCCTGTAATGAGCACTTCCCAATCAATTCAACTCCCGATTGAAATATTTCATTACTTAAGCCTTGCATTTGTTTATTAACCTTTAATATATTTTGATAATAACTTAATCGTAATGGTTCCTCTTCATCTTTTAATCTTGTTGCGACAACGCGAGCGATTGGCATCGTTGAATCTGGGCGAATCGCCATTAAACGTCCATTACTATCGACTAATTTATAATATTGATCAATTGAGCTAAGCTCTTCTTTTCCCATAAAAACATCTAGATATTCCAATGTAGGTGTCACAACCTCTGAAAATCCACGAGAATAATATAACTCTTTTAATTGATCGATATACCAATTCCGTAATACAACTTCTTCATAAACATAATCTCTTGTCCCTTCCGGTGTGATCAATTGATATTTCATTAAAATTCCTCCTTATATAATACTATGAATAAAACAAAAAAACTCTCATCCTAAAAGGACGAGAGTGTAATTTCGTGGTTCCACCTTTCTTCATAAATATCTCGCGATATTTATCTCCATAAGTACGCCATATAAATGATGGTTCATACCCGAATTTGATAACCGTTATTAACGGTGATAGCCTACTATAGTTTCGGTATCCTACTCCATGAGGTGTTTCATAAATATCTGCACTATCATTTCCACCAACCATGATATCTCTATTGATTTGATACTTACTACTCTTCATTTCTTTGTATTTGTTGACATAAATTTTAGTACAAATCAGTTTGTTTGTCAATCTTTTTTTGTGTTTATCACAAAAAATAAATCATAATATTAAATTATTCAAATAATTTACCCATTTGTGATAATACCAATATCTGCTTATCATTCCTTGATATGAAATTAACATAGTAGATAACAAAAACCATTTTCTATTATAATATCTGTTTATTAATATTATCTTAACAATACAACATAATATTTTAATAATTTTATAAGAAATAAAGCAAAAATGATGCTGGTTTATCTTATACAATAAGTAATGAGGAGATGATTAGTATGAAAACTATAGCAATCTTATTTGGAGGTGCTTCTTACGAATATGAAGTATCCTTACAATCTAGCTATTCAATTATATCAAATATTGATACTTTTAAATATAACTTAATTTTAATAGGAATCACAAAACAAGGTGAATGGTGTCGTTATCTAGGCGACATTAACAATATACAAAATGATACTTGGAATAATCCTAACGATACCATTCCTTTAGCAATACAATTAAATGCTAATACACCATATTTAATAGAAACTACAACAAATAAAAGACTTAAAATAGATGCTGTTTTCCCTATCCTACATGGTAAAAACGGAGAAGATGGTACTGTTCAAGGTTTATTTTCATTATTTCAAATACCAATCATTGGTTGTGACATAATTTCTTCTGCCTTATGCATGGATAAATATCGTTCACACTTAGTGATTGAAGCAATTGGATTACGCTGTCCAACTTCAAGAATTATTGATCAATATGAAGATTCAGAAGAAATCATTACCAAAGCAAGTGATATAGGTTATCCTATCTTTGTAAAACCACTAAAAGCTGGTTCTTCATTTGGTATTTCAAAAGTAGATAATGATACTGAGTTAGTATCCGCTGTTTTAAAAGCTCGTAGCTATGATACCATAGTTACTCTAGAAGAAGCTATCGATGGTTTTGAAGTTGGCTGTGCCATTATTGGCAATCAAAACCTTTTGATAGGTGAAGTAGATGAAATTGAAATATCGAATGATTTCTTTGATTTTAAAGAAAAATATTCCTTACAAACATCAAAAATTCATATTCCTTCAAGAATTCCACTGACACTAGCTAACCAAGTAAAAGAAACTGCCAAAAAGATATACAAAGCATTAGGTTGTACAACATTTGCTAGGGTCGATATGTTTATTGATCAAAATCAAAACATCATTTTTAACGAAGTAAATACAATCCCTGGCTTCACATCACATAGTCGCTTTCCAAACATGTTGAAAGCTGCAGGATATACCTATCAACAAATAATTGAAATGATTATTGAGGAGGGACTAACCTATGAAAACTATCAAATTAAAGAACTATCCTATCAATAAAGGTCCTTTATTATTAATCAATCATGTATATAAACATACATATCTAGAGGAACCAGAGGATTTAATGCCTATATCAAACAGCTACCCAAATATTTTATTAGAAAAAGTAGCCGCAGAATCATTGATCACTTTATTAAATGAAATTGATAACCAACAACAAATCATACCAATTAGTGGATATCGTTCTATTGAAGAACAATCAAACTTATATCTATCCTCTATTGAAGAATTTGGACTATCATATACTAGAAAATATGTCGCAAAGGAATATCATAGTGAACATTCCAGTGGTTATGCGATTGATTTAGGTTTGAAACATCATGTAAACTCGATAATTAATCCAGTATTTAATCATCATCCTATTACTTGTTTATTTAAAGAAAAAGCAAAGTACCATGGTTTTATTACTCGATATCCCGATGGTAAAGATGAACTAACTAAAATTTCTTCTGAACCTTGGCATTTCCGCTATGTTGGCTTTCCACACTCTTTACTAATTGAAAAAAACAACTTAGTATTAGAAGAATACATCCAGTTTGTTTCAACTCTAACGTATCAAAAACCATTGCAAATATATGATTCTAAACATCGATATACTATTTTCTTTACAAAGGATGTTACAAAAGCCTTCACCATTAATGATACAACAACATATCAAGTATCAGGAAACAATATTAATGGATTGATTATCACCTTAAGGGATGATAATTATGCTTAATAAGCAATATAGAGGTATTGATATTTTTAGAGTCATCGCATGTTTAATGGTAATCGCTATCCATACTTCACCACTAAGCAATTCTTTTTTATCACAACAACCATTATCTGATTTTATACTTACTAGAATTATTTGTCGAGTCGCTGTCCCATTTTTCTTTATCTGTTCTGGTTTCTTTATCATCACTGATGGAGAAATAGATAAATCAAAACTTAAGAAATCAATTAAAAAAATTACTCAACTCTACATACTTTCTATTTTACTATATTTACCTATCAATATTTATAATCAGTATTTTCAAACAATTACCATATCTTCCTTTCTGACTGATTTATTGTTAAATGGTACCTTCTATCATCTTTGGTACTTACCAGCTTCTATCATTGGTATGTTGATTGTCTATTACTTATATACAACGATTAAAAATAGAAAAATAGTATTTTATATTGTAGTCTTCTTATATATGATTGGATTATTCGGTCATAGTTATTATTACTTAATTACTAAAATACCTCTTCTAAAATCATTCATAGACGTTCTTGGTAACACAAGAAACGGAATTCTATTTGCTCCACTCTTTTTATACCTAGGGATGTTAATTGCACTAAGAAAAAAGCCTTTATCAAGAAATACAGCATTAACAAACGCATTACTTAGTCTAATTTTACTATTATTTGAAGGCTTATTACTACATCATTTTAAGCTACAAAAATCTGATAGTCTTTATATTTTCTTGCTTCCAACAAGCTATTATCTATTTCATTATCTACTATCATTTAAAGGAAATGGTATTGCTTTTATCAGAAACTCTACCACTATTATTTATATTATCCATCCATTCGTATTGATTATGATTCGCTTACTTACTAAAAAAATACCAATTCTTCAACCATTCGTTAATTACGGTATATTACAATTTATTAGTGTTTCAATACTATCTTTCTTAATTGCTTACCTATACCAATACCTAATAAACTTGCATACTTCAACTTTCATAGAAAACCCAACGGCTAGAGCTTGGAAAGAAATTGATGTAGATAATTTAAAACACAATCTTCAAATCATTAGAGGAAACTTATCGAAAAACTGTCAAATTATGGCTGTTGTTAAAGCAAACGCTTATGGATTGGGAGCCATCAGCATTTCTAAAGCACTAAATACTATGGGTATTTATGATTTTGCAGTCGCTTCATTAGAAGAAGCGATAGAGCTTAGAAAGAATAAAATAAAAGGAAACATCCTTATTTTAGGTTACACTCATCCAAGTTACTTCAAATATTTAAAAAAATATAATCTTACGCAAACCATCTTTAGTTATGAGTATGCCTTACAATTAAAAGCTTTTCCTAAAACAATGGTTCATATTAAAATCGATACTGGAATGAACCGATTAGGAATCAGTGCTCAACAAATAGATCAAATACTCAAAATTTACCAAATGCCTCATCTTATCATTCGTGGAACCTATAGCCATTTGGCTTGTAGTGATAGTTTAAGAAAAGAAGATATTGCCTTTACAAAACATCAAATTGAGGTCTTTAATAAAACACTAGATACAATACGAAAATATGGTTTCGATCCAAAAAATACACACTTACAAAGTACTTATGGATTATTTAATTATCCAGAACTCTCTTATGATTATGTCAGAATTGGTCTAGGTTTATATGGAGTTTTATCAGATACTAAGCGAAATACAATCGCTACCTATAGTCAAAATTTAAAACCAATCGCATCTTTAAAGGCTAGAATTGCTTTAATCAAACAAGTGGATGTTAACCAAAATATTGGCTATGGTAATAGTACTAGAACAACGAAACCTTCTACGATTGCAACCGTTGCGATTGGTTATGGGGATGGTTATCCTAGAGAGCTTAACAATCAAGAGGTCTTAATCAAAGGATATACTGCAAAAATTATTGGTAGAATTTGTATGGATCAAATGTTAGTTGATATTACAGATATTCCAATAACTATTAATGAAGGAGATATTGTCACTTTATTTGGAAAAGATGGTAATCAACAAATTAATGTAGAATTATTAGCAGAGAAAACAAATACGATTACGAATGAATTCTTAACTGGAATTTCAACTCGTGTCTCGACAATATATAAAAAAGAAAATTAAAGATAAAAGGAAGAACTGACGACTGATTTAATAAATCGTCTGATCTTCCTTTTATATAAAGCTATTTACTTCTTTCTTTCAGATATTCTTCTATTGATGTCCTTTTTATTATTCTATAGCTTCATCCACTTTAAAAACAATAGTAGCACTTTTTCTTGCTTTTTCTACTACTTCCATCACTTGTTTACTATGCTCTAATAAATCATAGCACTCGTTGAATGCCCCATTTTTAATTATTTCCATAAAATCAACACATTCATAATATAATGGATTTAATGATTCTTGAAGATTATAGACTTCTTCTGTATCATTTGTCACTACTTTAACTTCTTTACAACCACTTGCACCATCTAAATAAATATAGCCTTTTTCACCTTGAATCATCGCAAAATTAACACTTTTTGTATCCTTTGCTCCTACTAATTCGCATAAAAAATCATCATATTTTAAAATTAAGATTCCAGAAGTATCAATTCCATTCGCATGTTTATTCGCAAAATAGACTACTTCTTTTGGTTCACCAAATAAACCAAGCACAAAATGAATATTATAAATATTAATATCCATTAATGCACCTCCTGAGAATTCAGGATTGAATACATTTGGTGTTTCTCCTTTTAATAAAGCATCATATCGACGAGAATATTGTGAATAATTGCATTGAATTATTTTAATTCTACCAATTTTCCCGATATGTTCTTTTATTAATTTATAATTTGGTAAATGAATATTGGTAATTGCTTCAAATAAAAATAAATGACGTTTTTTCGCTTCTTTCATTAATATTTGCAATTCTTTAGATGTAGAGGTAAATGGTTTTTCAGTAATCACATGTTTATTATGTTGTAAAGCTTTTAATGTTTGTTCAAAATGCAAACTATTCGGACTTGCAACATAAACAATTTCTACTTCTTCATCTTTTAACATTTCTTCTAAACTACTATATACTTTTTTACCATTAAATTCTTTTAATAGTGCTTCGCCTGTTTCTTGGTTTCTAGAATAGACTGCCTGTAATTCAAAATCATTTTTTAAAGCACCATCCAAAAATATTTTAACGATAATTCCAGTTCCTATCGTTCCTAATTTCATATTTGCCTCCTAACGAACATTCCCACTATGAATACCTTCTTCTTTGGTTTCCAATGGTAACCATTTAATAACATCTAAAATAGATGTATCCCAGAAATCCCAATCATGTCCTCCAGGAGCTTCTTTATATTCTACATCTACTCCTAAATCTAATAAATATTGATAATACTCTCTATTTTGCTCTAATAAAAAATCTTCTGTTCCACAAGCCATATAAATCGTAGGTATCTCTTTATTAGAATCCACTAGTTTTTTTATTAATGCTCTATAATCTTTATCACTCCCAACTAATTGATTTAAATCTCCAAAAATACTTTCATAATAAGCTTTACTATGCGTAAATAACATACCATCATTACCTGCTTTTAAAACATTGTCAATAATTAAGCCTGAAGATAATGCTGCAATATAACTAAATGTTTGATTATACTTTAAACCATTAATTAAAGCTCCATATCCTCCCATAGACAACCCCGCAATATACGTATCTTCACGTTTAGTCGATAATGGAAATAGTTTTCTAGTCACTTCTACTAGTTCTTTACCAATAAATTCAGAATAGTTTTCTCCATTTGGCATATCAACATAAAATTTATTTTCTCCTGAAGGCATAATCACTACTAAATTATTTTCCTCTGCCCAACGTTGTACTCGTGTACCATTTAGCCAATCTGTATAATTACCAAAAATACCATGTAATAAATATAACGTTTTAAATGGTTTATCTGCTCTTAGTTTTCCATTAAATGATAATTTATCAATCGGAACGATTGCATTAATTGTTACTGTCCTCATCAATGATTTTGCTATAAAATCTACTTTTACAATTGCCATATGTTTCTTCCTTCCTCTTTTCTTGATTTAAATTATAGCATATTTATTAATACCATAAATAGTTTATTGCTTATAGGAGATCATATCTTTAAAATCAATAGGATGATGTCCTAGATATAAATATAAAATAAGCTTAATTAAAACAACAAAAGCAACATTTTTAGATGTCGCTTCTATTATTAACTTCGTAACTAGCAATTATAAAGTCAGAACTTTTATATCTGTAAGATTACTTTTGCTTTATTTATTAATTGTTTTCTCTATTCCTTCTTCTCATAATTGCTAAGATAATCAATAAACCACCACTTAACATCATACTTGCTACTATATACTCCAAAGAAACAATATCTCCTGTTTTTGGTGTTGTATTGACATTATTATTTATACTATCATTATTTTGATTATCCTTTGAATTTTCCTGGTAGCTATTATTAAATTCAATAGTTCCTTTTGGATAACTTGCGGTTGCACTCAATATTCCTTGTCCATTGTCGACAACAGTAACGATGACTTTGTATTCCATCATATCGTAGGTAATAGTGCTAGCTGTTCCAATTACTTCTGATACTTTGTAAGTATAGCTTCCTACTTCACTAAATCCTATCATTCCAAATTCAATGCTTCCATCTGCCTTGTTTGTTGCAGTCGCAACAACTTCACCATCATCATCTTTTACTACAAAGCTAAACATATTATCTTCTAATGTTTTTCCTTTTAATACCTTTGTTCCTGTTAATTTGATAGTTGTACTATTTGTTTGGTAGCTGTTGGCAAACGCAATAGCACCATCTGGATAACTTGCGGTTGCACTCAATCTTCCTTGTCTATTGTCGACAACAGTAACGATGACTTTGTATTCTGCTGTATCATAGCTAATTCCACCAGCTCCGCTATCAACCTCAGAAACAATATATTCATAGCTTCCTGCTTCACTAAATCCTATCGCTCCAAACTCAATGCTTCCATCTGCCTTGTTTGTTGCAGTCGCAACAACTTTACCATCACCATCTTTTACTACAAAGCTAAACATATTATCTTCTAATGTTTTTCCTTCTAATATCTTTGTTCCTGTTAATGTGATTGTTGTACTATCTGTTTCATAGATATTATTAAATTCAATAGCACCATCTGGATAACTTGCTGTTGCACTCAATCTTCCTTGTCCATTGTCGACAACAGTAACGATGACTTTGTATTCTGCTGTATCATAGCTAATTCCACCAGCTCCACCATCTACCTCAGAAACAGTGTAGTCATAAGTTCCTGCTGTTGTATATATGATATCACTAAACGTAATGCTTCCATCTGCCTTGTTTGTTGCAGTTGCAACAATATTCCCAATACTATTAGTTACTACAAAGCTAAACATATTATCTTCTAATGTTTTTCCTTCTAATATCTTTGTTCCTGTTAATGCGATTGTTGTACTATCTGTTTCATAGATATTATTAAATTCAATAGCACCATCTGGATAACTTGCTGTAGCTGTTAAACTTCTATATCCATTATCTACAACTTCAACGATGACTTTGTATTTAGTAGCATCATATGTTATTTCTCCAGCTCCACCATCTACCTCAGATACTGTATATTCATAAGTTCCTGCTGTTGTATACGTGATATCGCTAAACGTAATGCTTCCATCTGCCTTGTTTGTTGCAGTGGCAACAACATTCCCAACACCATCTTTTACTACAAAGCTAAACATATTATCTTCTAATGTTTTTCCATCTAACACCTTTGTTCCAGTTAGCGTTACTGTTGGTTCTATTATATCATTTATTGTCACCATTATTTCATCAAGAACAAGAGCATTTACAATCACATGGTATTGATATGTTCCTATCGCTTGTGCCTCTTCACTATAGATTGAACTTGTTGCTCCTTCTATCAATTCGTCATCTTTATACCATTGATACGTTACTGTTGGTATTGGTAATTCCCGTGTTGATGCATTTGGGTCAACTCCAATAAATGACTTTGTCTCACCGTTAAATCGTTCTATTTGTTGATAAACCAAAGCAGAATTCACTTCTATTTCAAATGTTTCTCCAATATTTTTAGTTATATCATTAGCATCTTGATAGCTTGCTACCTCTTGTCGTGGAGAGTAGATTTCAACAATTCCAATTGGTAAATAACCCAAGAAAGCACTTGGTGAAGCTGATAAGTTATCATTTGAAAGCAATGACAATTGGCTATCATTTGCAAGATAGATCGTTGCTAATTCATTCCCTGAAAAAGCATACTTTTCAATCGAAGTAACACCACTACCGATAATTATATCGGTTATATCATTATCTGCAAAAACTGAATGCCCAATCGTAGTGACATTATCCGGTATCGTTACAGTTGTTAATTGATTACTTCTAAAAGCCATCCCTTCAATGGTAGTAACACCATTACCAATGGTCACACTCGTTAATTGATTACTATCAAAAGCACCAAGTTCAATCGTTTTGACACTATCAGGTATCGTCACACTTGTTATTTGATTACCTGCAAAAGCACCTCTTCCTATGGTCGTCACACTATCTGGTATTGTTACAGCTGTTATTTGATTATCTGTAAAAGCTTCTGCTTCAATGATAGTGACACTTTCTGGTATTGTTACACTCGTTAATTTATTACTTGCAAAAGCACCATATTCAATGGTTTTGATACCATCTGGTATCGTTACACTCGTTAATTGATTATATTCAAAAGCTCTCATTCCTATGGTCGTGACACTATTTGGTAATATTACACTTGTTAATTGATTCATTCCAAAAGCTTCCCTTCCAATCGTAGTGACACCATTGCCAAGCGTTAGACTTGTTAATTGATTACCAAAAAATGCAGCCTCATCAATCAAAGTGACACTATCTGGTATTATTACACTCGTTAATTGATTATATTCGAAAGCCCATCCTCCAATCGTAGTAACACTATTTCCGAATATTACACTTGTTATTTGATTCGCTCCAAAAGCATACCATCCAATAGTAGTGAGACCATCGCCTATCGTTACACTCGTTAATTGATTATTATAGAAAGCAGAATCTCCAATGGTAATAACACTATCTGGTATCGTGACACTCGTTAATTGATTACCTGTAAAAGCATTCGCTTCAATGGTCGTGAGACCATTACCAATCGTCACACTCGTTAATTGATTACCAAAAAATGCATACTCACCAATCGTAGTAACACTATCTGGTATCTTCACACTCGTTAATTGATTAGCATAAAATGCAAAATCACCAATTGTAATGACACTATCTGGTATCTTCACACTCGTTAATAGATTACCCAAAAATGCAGACTCACCAATCGTAGTAACACTATCTGGTATCTTCACACTCGTTAATTGATTAGCATAAAATGCGTACTCACCAATCGCAATAACACTATCTGGTATTGTGACACTCGTTAATTGACCACCAAAAAATGCATACTCACCAATCGATTCGACTGTATATGTAATACCATTATAAGTAACGGTAC
>Ga0153945_1000490_pt1 | contig 12171 bp, 15 predicted proteins | sample TSNJ029MetaG_FD_104720 | JGI IMG/M metagenome (GOLD analysis project Ga0153945, IMG submission 104720) | Attine ant fungus gardens microbial communities from New Jersey, USA - TSNJ029 MetaG | ecosystem: Host-associated > Fungi > Mycelium > Unclassified | place: USA: New Jersey, Wharton State...
CAGCGGTTATGTGTTAGAGGACATGGATGAGGAACAGTAAGAAGAGTGTTCCAAACGACCGGAGGGATGGGATGTATAAAAAAATACGGCTTCAGCTTACCATCGTTTGCGCAGTCAGCACAGGGCTTGTCCTTATCGCCATGGCCTTTGCGGCGATGGTATTAACTACCGGCCAAATTCGAGAGCAATATGAGAAGACGTTTCAGACAGACATCAATTCCGTGTTCTATTATCTGAACAGCCAGAATTCCATAGACCAGACATGGCTTAATAAAACCGAAGCAAACAACGGGCTGTTGATCGGGTTAAGTGTGCGGGATAAAGAGCTTGTATATACCGGCCATGATCCGTTGCGCAAAGAACTTACAGACCTTGCCCGCCTTGACGCCCGTGAGCAGTTTGGCTTTGATTATCTGCGCAAACCTTCCACTACCACACAGCCGGATATGGTGAGCTTCAGTTTGAGCACACCCTATGGCGAATATCGCGCCGCCGTAGCCACGGTGATGTATGGTGACGATTGGCTGGGCGTTACGATCCTGAAGGACACGGCGCCGGAAAAGAACCTGGTTTTCCGCGTGCAGATGCTCACCGTTCTCTGTATTTCCGTGGCGCTGGTATTTCTCATTATCTTTTCCCGCATCTTTATCGGCTACACCTTAAAGCCGGTGGAGGAAAGCCGCAGGCGCCAATCCGAATTTGTATCGGCGGCGTCCCATGAGCTGCGTTCTCCTCTTTCGGTTATTTCGGCCAGCGCAGGGGCGATAAAAAAAGGAACGCTGGAGGATGCTGTAGGGTATGCGGATAAGATCGAATCGGAATGCGTCCGCCTGTCGCGGCTGACGGCGGATCTGCTCAAGCTGGCCGGCGCCGATGCCGGTACTTGGAGCGTGGAACTCTCGGAGGTTGATCCCGAAACCCTGGTGATTGGAATGGCGGAACGCTTTGAGGAACTGGCAGCGAAGAAAAACATATCCCTGGATATCCGGATGCAGGAAACCACCTTCCCCGTCCTTCGCTGTGACGGGCAGCGTATCGAACAGGCCTTGACGGTTCTGATAGACAATGCTTTGGGATACACGCCGGAGGGCGGTTCCGTTCGGATTGGAACCTATGTGAAGCGGAAATACGTCTATTTCACAGTAACGGATTCAGGTACCGGTGTACCAGATGAATATAAGGAAAAGGTTTTTGACAGGTTTTTTCGCGGGGAATCATCCCGCAGTGATAAGGAGCATTTCGGTATCGGGCTCGCGGTAGCCCGGGAGATTGCCGCCCTCCACAAGGGCAGGCTGTATGTGCGTGACGCCGAGGGCGGCGGAGCGGAATTCGTGCTTGCATTACCATACTGAAAGGAATAATACTGTGGCTTGTGTTAAACTGGAGAACATCCAAAAGGTATATGCCGGTGGTGTTCATGTTGTAAAGGATTTTAATTTAGAAATTGAGGATCAGGAGTTTATAGTCCTGGTAGGGCCATCCGGCTGCGGAAAGAGTACCACCCTGCGCATGATCGCAGGGTTGGAATCCATATCGGATGGAAAATTGTTTATCGGCGATAAGCTGGTCAATAAGATATCTCCAAAAGACAGGGATATCGCTATGGTCTTTCAGAATTATGCCCTGTATCCCCACATGACGGTGTTCGACAACATTGCGTATGCCATGAAAATCAGGCGTACTCCAAAAGAAGAAATCAAAAAGCGGGTACATGAGGTAGCAGAGCAGCTGGAGATAACCCCGTACCTGAACCGCAAGCCCAAGGAGATGTCGGGCGGTCAGAGACAGAGGGTTGCGCTGGGCCGTGCCATGGTGCGCAATCCCGCGGTTTTTCTGTTGGACGAGCCCTTGTCCAACCTGGATGCCAAGCTGCGGGCGTCTATGCGTATCGAGATTACAAATCTTCATAAAAAACTGAAAACCACCTTTATTTATGTCACGCACGACCAGACAGAGGCAATGACGATGGCGGATCGGATTGTCATTATGCAGGATGGAATCATCCAGCAGATCGACACGCCGCAAAATCTGTACAGATACCCTATCAATCAGTTCGTGGCAGGCTTTATCGGCACACCGCAAATGAATTTCCTGCCCGTGACGCTGCGCCAAAACCATGGTTGTTACTATGCCGACCTGCGAGGGAATCCGATCCCTCTTTCAGAAGACTACGCATACAGGGATCACATAGATAAGGAAGTTATGCTGGGAATACGTCCTGAACATATCAGGATCACCCGGGAGGATGTCCCCGACACGATTCGCGCAAACATAGTGTTGCAGGAAACGATGGGAGCGGAAACATACATGCATACGGAATTCGGTGACCAAAAGCTTGTGCTGCGGATTCAGGACATGGAACTTCCGGAAGGCATGATTGCCGTGACATTTATACCAGAAAAAATTCATCTGTTTGACCTTAAAGATGGGCATAGGCTCTAACCAAATGTGCTTCCGTTGCCAAATGTGGAATAATCCTCCGGCAATTATCCCATAATAGGAAAGAATATTATTACCATATTTAGGAGCGTGAGTATATGCCAAGAGGCGTAAAGAGAACAGTTGCTTTTCAGATTGCTGAGATCGACGCGAAAACTCAAAAAAAGCAGGAGGAAATTAGAACGCTTCAAGCGAGACGAAAAGAATTGGAAAACACACATCAGGCTGAAATTGCGGCTCAAATAATTCAAGCCGCCAATCAAAAGGGAATTTCAGTCGATGATATCTTAGCATCTATCTCAGCGAAATAATTACGAATGCATTTCTGACATATATCCCTATATAGGAACCTCTCTGCAGGGAGATTCTTATATAGGGATGCTGCTGTTCGGCGTATGTGGATAACACTGATTTATGTTCAAAAAGATAGGTTTTTCATATGGACGAACTTATGGTATAATGTAATGATCATTGATATCCAAGCGACAATCTATACATAATACTCACGCAGCATCAAGAAAGACAAAAGTAAAAGCAAGGAGATGGTGTGATCGTGAAGAAGCATAAACAGAAGACTCCCCCTAATAGCCACTCCCGCTACCTGGCGGAGCAGCAGAAGCTGAAACAGGAGAAAACTGAAACAACATCGCAGATGGCCGTAACCCATACTCAAGAAGCGCCTGCCGAACCGGTAAAAAAATCGGCCGTCGCCATAGTGGATTTTGAAAACTGGTTTATATCGCTATCCGAACAGTACGGTATAAACCCGAATATCGAGGGATTGTTTGATGAATTATCGGAATTCAGCCTGCGTGAGGTATCTTTTATCGGAGATTTCTCAAATGACGAACTCGCTGCGGAGCTGCCGCGCATAAGAGTTTTTCCGGTAACAATAGTCGATTCGCGCAATCTCAACCCGGAAACAGAAAAAGAGTATTCTGATACCTTCGTCAACAACGCGCTGTACCAATCATACATAAGAAACCAGGATGTCGATGTCATTGTTTTGGTATCCGGTGATGCTCATTTCGCCGCGACATGCAGCTTCCTGAAAAGGTTTTGTCATAAGGAGATTATTGTGTACGGCGTGAGGGGCTGTATCGCGCAAACACTCCAGATGTCAGCAACGAAGACTATTGAGATGCCAAGTAATTATGACTATTTGCTGCCTAGTGTAAAAGCGATATTTGAATATATGCGTGACACGAAACAGGCGAAGCCATATTGGAAATTCTTTTACAGCAATACATTAAGTCATGTTTCTGAAAACTGCGGTATTCCTTATAATACCGTGCGTGACGCTTTCGCAACCATGTTGACACAAGGTTATCTGTCCAAAACGGAAATATACGAAGACGGCCGCCCGAAAACAATATATGAGGCGGATTGGAATAGAATATATGCCGAGAATTGGCTTCCTCTGCCGGCGAAAGCACCTGCACCCAAGTTGAGTGATTCTCTTTTAGATTATCGAAACAATGGATACGAATACACCTTTAAGGCGGTTGGGGGCAGTTCAAAGTAAGACAAGCGCGGAGGTGGCGATTTTGAAAACGGACAAAGATAAGATAAAAGATCTGACAATCATGCTCCTATACCTGACATCATGGGAAGAAAAAGAGTTAGGTGATAATTGCCGCCGCAGTTGGAAGGGATATGATTTTGATATTATTGATGAGCTTTCTGATGAGGGACTGATTTCCGGCAGCCGCCGAGCAAAATCCGTATACTTGGACGAAAGCGGTATTGAAAAAGCTAAAACGCTGCTAAAAGAATATGGGATAACTGATTGATACAAAAAAGCTGTTGCTCACGATCACCGCGGATCGCCGAGCAACAGCTTTATTATTTTTCTGTGCGCATTTTGATTTATGATTTCTTTGGATCCGCTTCAATTAACTCCAAGGTTATGGGCGGCAGGATCGCTGCGAGTTGCCCGGTAATACACTCAATTTCCGCCTGACTCTCCTCGCTGAGGAGCCCCAGCATAACATGGTCCAGGTACGGCATAAGCATGTGCGGTGGAATTTCCCGCCCTTTGGCGCAGGCTGACAGCATGCGGTTCATATATGTATGTCTCGCTCTTTCGGCGGCCCTTTTGGCCGGCGGCTCAAATAATAGACGGTTTCGGTCAGTCGAAACCGGACCTGAGAGCATTGCCGTGAGGGATGATCGACCCAAGTCTTCCCCGTATCGGTCCCGAAGCTGCCTCCATGTCTCTATGGCAGCCGCGTCTTCCGGGAGCAGGCCCTGCGGTTCATTTTCGGATTCGTTGACGCCATACCATTGCAGATCATCTGAAGACGACGCAAACGCTTCCGCGATATGAGGATTCCCCGCGCGCAGAATAATATAAGTGTCCTTGTTATCTGTGAGGATGGACGCCGTCGCCTCCAGGTTGTATTCAACAGGGAAGCCCATCACTGCAAACCTGACCCGCTCCAGCAACGCAGATTGAGCCGCATGGAGCAAAGGCACATCAGGCCGCTGGACAAAATTCATCGAGATGTCATCCACCAGTTGCGTTACCTCTACCCCAAGCAGCCGGTGATACTCATCTTCCACCGCTCCCTGTACCTTTTGCCTGGCCTCGTCCAGCACCACATACAACCGATCCAGGCTGGTCCCGTTGATTTTATACCCATTGATTGCTACCATCTGATCTCCCCCAATAAGATTTTTTCTCTAAGTGCACACTCGAAGTGAATACAGCAGGAAAAGCTTCGAGCTGCGAAAATAAATAATTTTGAATATTCATATTTTGTTGTATTAATACAATATTAAACCTTATATTTGTATAATAATACATTTTATTTGTAGGAGAATTTTCTTTTTAATAAAATGTTGACAGTGGAACAGCAGTTTGGTAATATGTATGTTACAGAGATCGCACCTTGAAAATTACATATGCGCCGGGATAGAAAGGAGCGTAGATAGTGTTAGATAATCCTTCTCGTTTAGGCAACGTTCTGCTTGAATTTCTGATTGCCAATCCTAGCATTCTTGACCCTATGACGGCATATAATGCTTGGGCGAGGCGGGATAAACAGAAATATGGCTTCCAAAAAACGCAGAGGGCTATAATGGCAATGCGTTATCTCAACGTATTTTTCAGGCATCCCCATGACGAATTAATCGAATTGCTGGCTATTGAAACTAAATTTGATGGCTGTGCATTGCCCGAATAAATTAACGGCGTTCATATGTAATACGGAACACAATTGGAATAGGAATACAAGTTAATAAAAACAAAATGTACTACTTTCCGCCGGAAAGGTACTGGACGAGTCAAGATAATTTGAAGCACAAATTTCGAGTGTAAATTTGGGCGATCGTGTCTTGTATATCGTTCTGAAAGCGGCAGAAAGGAGTATTTTTTATGTCCAAAAACAGTGGCTCAAAAACATCGCTGAGCCCGCAAGAGACTATTGAGCAGATCAGAATATACCAAACATCAACATCGCTGAAAGAGCGCGAAGACGCCGCAAACCGTGTCGTGACAGGGAACGAGGGGCTGGTTATGCACTTGATTTACAAGGTGTTTCCCACCTATCTTCGTACCGCCAGTCAGGAAGATTTGATGCAGGAGGGGCGCACCGGCATTTTCGAGGCTATGAGAGATTTCGACCCGAACCGGGGAAAAGCGTTTGCAACACACGCTTCCTATAAAATCCTTCATAACATGTATGTACGGACCGGGATGGATTCCAATAGCTCGATCTATTATCAAAGCCAGGCGCGAGCTTATAAAAGAGCGGTGGACGAACTGTCGGCAGATGGAATATTCCACCCTTCCGTTACAGACATCGCGGATAAGATGGGGGTAGGAATCGAAGCTGTCCAAAAGGTGATGCAGGTAATGGCCAGGGCAAATCATGTCTCACTCGACGGCGACGAAGCGCTGCATGGGGCGGCAATTGACCCTATCAAATTCACGCCAGACGCAATCGCAATTGAAAATGAATGGCGTGATGCCTTGCTGGCGGCAGTCAAACAGCTGTCGAACGAACAGCAAATTGTTATCCAGAGTATGTTCTTTAGCGGTGACAAGCCTCAAAAGCTTACGGACATCGGAAGAAGATTGGGGCGAAAGCCTGATGAGGTAAAGAGAATCAAGAACACTGCGCTGAGGGATATGCGCAGGCTTCTCACCGCGGCTGGGTTCGGCAAGGAACAGCCGGATGATTATGACGGGCTGGTGCAGAGTATTCAGGTGAACATCTTCCCCGCAAGTGTCGTAAGAGCGGAAATGGATATGGTTATCAACATTGAGCTATGAGCAGGTCCGGATAAAAGCAAGCAGCGCTCGCTGCTTGCTTTTTATGTTATCAAGCCGGTTGTTGCTCGATTCCTGTCCAGCGCCGGCTTGTAATTGTTAAGGCATTTTCCCAAAATTTCCGATTTCAGGCAGATCGGGTTCGTTGGGGTTTTTTGCGGGAGTAGTCCCTGCCGGGGCTTCAACCTGCGGAGCCTGCAGGTCACTTTGTGAAAACATCTCGGGCTCCGACAACTCGGACTCTTTAAGCGATACCTCGGGGTTTCCTGAGGGCGGAGTGCCTATCGATCCAAAGCCGTCGATCGCATCCACCAGTTCTTGTGTATAGGCATCATTATCAGCGCGCTTCTGTGACGACTCATCCTGTAAAGAGCCCATGCTGTCGTTTGCCGCAAGGATTTTGACAAGGGCCATCGCCACCTTGTCCCTGTCGGACCGGGATAGGCCGTCCTGATATAATGCGGACTGTACTTTACCGTCTTCATCAAGACGGAAGGCTATCCTGAAAGACTCATTGGCTGCAAAGTAAACATCCAGATCCTGCTCATATGTAACCTCATAATCGTTCATCTGCAGGCCCGAATCCACCGAATGGTTGTAATTATCGAGGAAAGAGACGATAGAGGTGATGTCGGTTCGATCACCCGGAGCTTCACGGTCATCAATTTTTGCACTTAAAGTCTCTTTTGTGATTTCCGGCGTTGTATTAGGCATATCCTGAATAGAACACCCGCATAAAAGAACCGTACAGAGAACAGTCAGAGCAAAACATATCTTTTTCATCTTCAGCTCCCCTCCGTCGCAGGACCGCATGGCATACCGCCGGCAATAGACCTGCATTGGTTTTCGAAACCTGTTTGCGCGTGTAAATTAAGCGTAATCCGGACGGCACCCTCCGTATGCTTTGCGGATCGCCTATTCTCCGCTTCAAAATACCCGCTGTCATCCTCCAGCGTGTCTATCAGAAGCATTCGGACTCCGTACCGGCAAAACAAATGCTCCGCCATGCTGCGGATGTCAGCGATCGTACTATTGATTTCATCTTCGGTAAAAGAATCTTCACCGATCAGAAGAGTAGCGTTATCTCGCAACACTTCCCTGCACCGCCAGGTTTCAAGGATCTGTTCTGTATTCATCATTTTCCACACTTCCTTCGTAATAGCATTGATGCTTATATATGTCAGAACCTCTTGCGTTTTTTGAAGCTAAGGATTTGCATAATTGTTTTCTATCTGCTCATTTCTGGTTACTTTCGCGACGAGGGACTTGGGTTTAAGATAGGAAAGATAAATATTCCCGTTGTCCGTTACGACGGCAGCTTGACTGGGCCGCCGACCGGTCGTGTCAAATAATTGATCGCTCTCACGAGCCTTGGCGATCATTCGCTTGATCGGCGCAGAGTTTGTATTGAGTATAGAAATGATCCGGCCCATATTTACCAGGTTCCCGTAGCCTATGTCTAAATAATTCATATGCGATAACCCCTTTCACCCCCATATATGTCAGAAACCCTTTTGAAAAAAATACTGCTTGTCACCGCTCCCCTGCTCTGGGCTATATTCGCTGAATTTCTTCCTAAAGAGAGTTTTAGAGTATGGAAAAGCGGACCGCTCTGTTGATGAGCTGTCCGCTATGAAGTAGTGAAATAAAAATGTAGGGACGGCGTGCAAACGCAAAAGTTAACGCCGCCCCCACACCGCGGCCGCCCGGGCGGACCACATGTATAATTTTACCAAAGGAGTCCGATTTATTCAATCACAATGTCGTTACTTTCAATAAAACCATACAAACGACACGCGAACTGCCAGAAAGCTTGCCCCGACAAGCGTTTTCTGCATAACCGCGTCGTGTAAAAGCACTTGTTATGAAGACTTTAAATACAATCTTGACACTGTAAAGATTAGTAATGATGTGATTTATAATGAAGAAGCAACAGTCATACCATTATAAAGGCCTGAAGAGCGAACTTATTAAAAGTTGTAAATGCGTTTCCCTTTGCCCTATGGGTAATTTGACAATATTCAATTAAAAGGCGATGCCAAACTGTGTGTGTACTATGTGTTATCACTGCATCAGTAATTGCCCATAGAAAGCAATCACGCTTTTTAGGGGGGAGTCATTGAGCAGTGCCTTATTGAAAATATGTGATAAAATTGCTTCACGCTCCCCCCACCTGGGCGGTGAATTAGACCCAATGGATTAAACGCAATGTCGTAAGGCACAGTGCCGTTATATCTTGACACAGTACGCTAGTTACGGTACAATTAGTGTAAGTTTATTCTTTTCCCATAGGGAGAAAGACATAGAGCGGTATGCTTGGTCGAAAGTGCACTATTATTTATAGTTGGAGAAGGGGCGAGAGTTTTATGGCAAGATGGGCAGAAATCAAAGCAGATTTTGATGAAAAAGATGGCTGCGAGCTGGTAGACGATATTGTTAATTGCTTGAATGTCGATGCATGGCTAACTGACGAAGATGATGAGTCAGGCAATGTAATAGCAAAGGTAATCAAGACAAAGAGCGGCGATGTCGGTGTGGTCTATATCGACACAATCGCTATTCACGACGATTATGCACAAAGTATTATTAAGGAAGCGATAGATGAATTAAAAGGTTAGTCGGTATTGCGACGATATGTATGTAACATAAGGCCATCCTCTTCCTGCGGCGAGGGCCCGAAAGATCGGTACAATTTAAGAGGATTTATGGCAAGGAATAGAGGCAGTTGAAGCCCACTGCCTCCTCCGCAGCAGCCGTTTTAAACCACAAACGCATGGTAAAGTGCCTGGGATTAGCCTCCCAGGCACTTGGTTTTCGGACATATATTATACAATTCTAATATAAATTTGCGCCGTTTTGGCTCATGACGCTATTTATCGATATTTTCCCGCTGTCGTGCGGGCAGCCCTTTGAACATAGCTAGGCAAGCGACCTGACATATATCCAGGCCCGAGGCCCTCGCAAACAAATTCGGATTATTGCGCGACAGCTCCGCCAGGACGTCAAAATCATTTTTCATTGTTCGAATTTCTTCCGGCGTCATATCGGTGGCCCGGTATGCCGTCAACTCGTTCCAGGCTGAAACTGCGTCTTTCAGGCACATGGCGCTCATGAAGAATCTCTTGCCAAGCTTATTAAGTGGCCGTCTTGCCTTCCAATGGAATATAAACAGGCTAAGTAAAACCCCGATCCCAACCCTAATAATAAAATCTGACACCGCCGCTCCCCACCCCGCTAATCTTATTGTGAAGAGGAATCGGGCAGCAAGGTACAGGCCACCGCCATGGCAGCCAATACAACAACTGCGAGGATTGTGGTCACCGGCATTTTCGGCTGCATTGCAATTCGTTTGATACGTTCTGCCATTTCTCCCTTGCCGCTGGTCATGGTCGTGGCACAGTAAAACAGGTTGGAAGGTTTTGAAGGCACGGCTATCATCTCAATGAGCGTTTTGCCATACTCCGTGCGTTTTTCATTTCCAAGCCTGCGAAGCGTCCCCTCATCGCAGGCAAGCTCGCTGTCCCTGCGGGATAACACCACGGCAAGCCTAATTTGTCATGAAGAGAATCCGCAAGGTGGTCTTCCCACAACCAACATCAGCTTGGTATTCTTTAACGGAAAACCGAAGCTATGGATGTCGAGTACGCCCCAAGCGATGAGACGGTGGGCGGTGGCGCCATTATCGATAACGGACCGAAAAACATGCCCTTGGTTGTCACATTCTATTGCAATCAAAATCCGGATGGCGAGCTTGTTATCAGCGGCCAGTTCTCCCGAATCATTAATCCTGCTGAAATAGAGAAAGTTATGATTGATGGTGTTGAATACCCGGTTAATTGAACCTTAACTTGGTAGCATAACCCTTGATAATATTCGTCGGAGGAAGCACCCATAGCACTTAATACTCGACTTCTGCCATAAGAAAAGCACCCTGTACCAATGGCGCAGGGTGCTTTTCTAATGCGTCGTTCTGTACCCAGCCGCGCGCCGTACCCTCGTCAATTACAAGCTCCACGAAACGGCGCAGGATGGTACTGGCTTCAGTGCGCGTGGCGCTGCCCTGCGGGTCGAACAGATTGCCTGTCTTGCCGTTGATAACGCCGGTCTGCTGGATGTCTTTTACAGCGTCCGACCCAGCGCCGTCGCGTCAGGCGCATATGCTGATAGGGGAAGTACTGGCGCGACGGCCATTGTAAAGGCGAGAATAAGCGCCGTTACAGTCCTTGAAAATCTTTATTCATTGATAGCGCCTGCTTTCTTCTATTTCCGCTCCAGTGGATTTTCGCTGATGATAATATCACCGGCATACGGCGTATCGAAGTGTAAATAACCGTTTTTGTCGATCCAGTACGCGGGCTTCTCAATACGCCGGTAGCTGTTGGTCTTTTTATCATAGGCGTAGAAGTACAGTTTTTTGCCATCCATACCGGCAAGGTCAACCCTTGCGGCGACGCCGACCGGCTGCTCCCAATCGGCCTGCTGGTCGAAATGGATGACACGAACCTTATTGTTAAACCATTTCTCGTAAATTTTTCTTACGTTGTCAACCTCCGCGCCCTTGACATAGCCGGAAACCATAGCGTCCTTCGTGAACTTTCCGGGGTCGTCGATGTAGAGCCGCACCTGTACGTTGTTTCCATCCATCGTGTCGTGCTCGTAGCGTATACCCGCGAGCTTCGCCCAGGAACTGCCGCGGACGCCGTATTGCCCGGATGATTTCGTGCGGACATTATCCTGCCCTTGCTTTGCGGCGTCCTGCGCGTGGGTGGCCGCAGGGTTCGGTTCCAGCCATGTTGTGCCGGAGGGCGCGGGCGTTGTCGGTGTGGTGCTTGTGGAACCGCCGCCGCTGCCGGAACCGCCGCCGCTGCTGGAACCGCCACCGCCGGACGACGCTCTTGTAATCGTGATGGTGTAGGTCTTGGTTGCCGTGCCGTCCTCGGCTGTAACCTTGATATAAGCGGTATTCGCGCCGACATTAAGCGTCATGGTTTTGCTTGTGATTTCGGTTGTGCAAGCGGAATCGCTGTAAAGCTTCCAAGTCGCGTAGTCGCTGACGGTCACGTCAATAAGCTGGCTGCTCACGCCGTTCGCGATGCTTGCGGTGATGTTCGTGCCGCTGATTTCCGCGTTTGCCGGAGATATTACGCTGATCAGGTCGCACTCCGTGCTGATAAGCCGGACAGTCAACGTGCCGTTCACATGGACAAGCGTGTAATTCTTGCCGTTTGTGCCGTTCAGCACGGCATTGGCCGCAAAATCAATCGCTGACGTACCTACTATGTTGCTGTCGGTTACGTTGAGCTTTGCCGCGGCTTGTGTAGTAAGCGCGTTAGCGGAGTTGTCGGAGCCTATGAAGCCGCTGTAGCTCACGGTTGCCGCAGGCAGCGCACCGCCCTGCTTGACGGTTTTATCGTCCGCTTTAACCGTCACCGTCTTTTCTGTGATACTGAAGGTAA
>Ga0153945_1000497_pt1 | contig 12091 bp, 11 predicted proteins | sample TSNJ029MetaG_FD_104720 | JGI IMG/M metagenome (GOLD analysis project Ga0153945, IMG submission 104720) | Attine ant fungus gardens microbial communities from New Jersey, USA - TSNJ029 MetaG | ecosystem: Host-associated > Fungi > Mycelium > Unclassified | place: USA: New Jersey, Wharton State...
AAAGAAAAGCGTGGAAAGAACTAAAAATAGTTATTGAAGAAGCAATTGATGTTTTTTGTATTGATGGCTAAATAATCGGTGTACTTCAAAGAAATCAACGGCGATTCCCAGGAATTCAATCTGCAAGTATTCAAATCCTTTGATTTTATCAAAGAAATTCGTTATAATACCTGACTTTGGTATCAGATATTAAAAATGGTGCAAACTGGAAAAGCAAAAAAGATTTTATTGAGAGTTGAAAGGCTGTTGCGGTAATTGCAACAGCCTCTTTACACTCTAAATCTGGAAACATGGTGATTATCCAGAATCCCACCATATGCAGCATACCCAAAAAATCAGGCTATGCACCAAAGCCAAAGGAGAATGATGCTGAAATTGATCCAGAAACAGTAAAAGGGGTTACGGATTTCCTGTATACATTTTTTTCACTGTATCCAAAAGCAACCAGCCAGGAACTTATTTATTATGTAAAAGACAGCGCATTAGAGCCGGTTGACGGAAATTTCACTTTCATGGATATGATAAACCCTGTTTTCCAAATGGGGAAAGACGGGCGGTTCATGTTTTCCTTTATGTGAAATTTTATGATGAGGTGTCGAAGGTGGTACAGGTTTCAGAGTATGACCTGGTTCTTGTAAAAGATGATAACTGGAAAATTGTCGGCGTGAATTAATCAGGGGGAGTGTATATGAAGGTAGGGAGAACGACCTATAATTATGGCAAAGTCCATGAATGTATTCAAGTGGTAAGTAATTTACCACTTGATACTTATTCCGGTGGCCAAGAAACAAATACTATATATCGGCTACCATCGTGCGAGTTGGTATAATCGATAAGAATTACATTCAGAACAGTCAGTGGTTATTACTATCTGTTCTAGTTGTTTACCCTGGATCTGATACTATCTTTTGTTACAGAGCCAAAAGATTTCGACTCTCATCGACTTGTACGTAGATAAACATTCGTTAGCAAGTAGCAAAGCTGATTGCGAATGTCTGCCTTATCACAAGCGATATTCAAATCAAAGGGGAAAAGAAAAACGTCTCAATCGACTTATTGGTAAATTAGCATCGACCAGAATCACGAAATTTTTATGATAAATTTCTTGTAAATTTCGTGAAGGAGGGTGGATGAAATGACTCTTATACAATGGCTAAATAAATTTTGGTGGTAAACAATCTGGAAAAGTAGAGTTTTGCACCCCTGATCAAATCTTCTTTGGATTTGATCAGGGGTGCAGGCGTTATGGAATGCTCCATGATGTCATAGGTCAGCAACAGATAAATGTCTTTTCTGGAAGTGGTTATCTGGATTTTCACATGGAAAGACAAACTGTATTTTTATAACATTGACATTTTCTCTTTGATGCGATTCCGTAGTTGTGAGGTTTTTGACCATTTATTTGGTAAAGGAGTTTCCTGTATATTTTGCCATAATATTGCATCGAACGAAAAACTAACCATAAGAGTTTTTCCTTCTTTTTGTTTGATGGAGTTTTTTTGTAGTAATTTTGGGGTATTTTTTGAAAGTTATTTATAAAAAATAATTAACTGAAGTCGATTCTTGTCGATAAAATCACGGAAAATCAAGGATAGCAGGATTGCAGATATATTCATTTCAAGATATAATATCCTTATTATGTTTAGGGAGAGATAAAAATTGAGCGAAGTTGTGGATGCGATAGGTGTTCTGCTACAGGGAATAATTTCATTATTTATTCTTGACAAACTGAATGGGATTAAGTGGAATAATGAGAGAAGCTTTTATGCCAAGATAATATGTTTAAGTATTAATATGCTTATTTGGCTTTTGGTAAAAAAATCCGGAAATTGGTGGTATATGCTGGGAATCATATCTGATATGGTAGAATGTTGTGCTTATCTGATGGTATTGAAAAGACAAAGATTTTTAACAATGTTTTCAATGGTTATGGGATCTGATATTATTCAAGCATTTTGTGGTTTGATAATAGCCATTGTTTTTTCTATGGTGTTTTATAACTTAGAACTGGATGGGCGATATTATATACCTATTTTGTTTTTTGGCTATCTATTACGGTTCTTACCATTGTTTTTTGTTTACATACTTAATCGAAACTTCAAAATTACGCGAATCTTTGAGCAGCAAAGAGGACGATGGGCTATAATTATTGTTGGAATTATGTTTCAATTTTCTCGTTTATTTACTCACATCGAGGATTTAAAAATAGGATTAGCACATATTTCAATTACTATTCTCATTATTGGCTATATACTCGGAACGCTTTGGGTTATTGACTGGTATTTCAATGAACGAGAGAAGAAACTTTTGTATGAAGATAATAAGCAGATGGCACAAAGGCTACATAAAGCGAAAGAAATAATGCCCGCTTTGTATGCTACGCTGGAGCGGCTAAAAGCGGATAAGGAGACTCCGGAATTCCAAAATGTTTTAGAGGAAGTACACCAGTTATGTCAGGAGCAGATGGATGAAAGCGAGATAGATGATATGCAATGCAAATGTCTTTCGATGACAGGAATTCATGTTTTGGATGAACTATTGCAATTATTCGAAAAAGAAGCTTTCAGGAAAAAAATTAATTTTGATGTATTTATTAGCATTTCCATGTCAGATGTTTTGAAAAAGAATAGGATACGGGAATTAGACTTCTTACGACTGATAGGCGATTTAATGCGTAATGCATTCAGGGCAATTGAAAAGAAGGAAAATCAGAAAGGAAATATCTTACTGGCAATAGGATGTATTGATGAAGTGCTTCAGATTGACATTTATGATAATGGAATTCCATTTCCGGTGCATATACTTAATGAATTTGGCCGTAGAGGCAATACAGAAGGCGGTACCGGACATGGGATTTCGGATATCCAGAATATGGTCGAAACATATTGTGCAACCTACAAATTAGAAGAATATGTAGAAAATGCCGGATTTACAAAAGGTATCAGTATCATATGGGATAGGCACAACCGAAGAATAATCGAATCTGACAGAAGATCAGAGATATCAGAAGACAGTATTCTATTATTTGATAAATAATGCATATTGCCTTTAGGGTAACCGTACTTTATTTTCCAAATAATTTTAGTTTCATATTTCTAATAAATTCTTTATTACTTGGACGTCCATTTTTGTTTATCACTTCGTATGGATAGTGTTTAATAAGTGCCATCAAATTTGCATTATTCCAGGTTTGCTCAATTGCTATACGTATTGATTTTTCTACATTTGTAGAATTGGTATTATATTGCTTGGCAATTTCTGGATATAGTGTTTTCGTAACCTGCAGTGAGGCATCAGGATATTTAAATATGATTAACAATGCGGTGGTCAGATATTCTGTGCCTATGTAATTGGTAGTAAATCCAATGTTATAGAGTTCCTTCCGAATCCGTTTTTTTAATATTTCTTTTTCGTCTATCAATTTAGGGTTTGGACTCCCGTGAAATTTATATACTTTTTCAATCATATTCAATATCTGCTCCGGAGAATAGCTGGTATTGGTTTTCTGAAAGATGAAATCTATCTTTAGTTCACAACGTAAGTATTGCTGTATAGAAGTTGAACAATTATTTGTTGTAATAACAACAAAAGGCTGACGAATAGGTAAATTCCGCATTTGTTCCGCAAATCTTATACCGTTGCCTTCGTCCAACTCCAAATCCAGAATAACCACATCGACTTTTTGCTTTTTTAACAATTTCAGTCCTTCTTTTTCACTTCCCGTTTCTCCATATAATTCAAATTTCGGATGAAGTTGTATATAAGACTTCAATTCTGTTCTCGTGACTTCATTATCTTCTAATACTATAATGTTAATTCGATCTTCCATTTTCTTATCCCCTTCAGATTTGTTAAAAAGGATTATAACATTATATTTTATTTTTTGCTATAAAAAATGGAAATATTCGACTTTTTTCGATCTTGAGAATATCCATATCACATGAAAAATTTGAAAAAATGAGAGTAAATCGACCTGAAGGTTTGGGAAAATCGACCCGATATGTTTCTTTAATATAGTATTATCAATCAGTGGAACAAATATCACTATGAATCAGAAGCAATGACTTGCGTTTTGGAAAGCAGAGGAATGTGTAGAGGATATAGGATTATAACTGTAATCTGCAAGCAGCTTAAATTGTAGCGTCAAAAATAAAAAGATTGTTAAAATCAGGGAGAAAAGGATTTGGTTCATCCACAAAAGAATCTGGAGTCTCGTTTTGTTTTTAGTTATAAAATAAGGAGTTAAGAATGAGGTATACATTTGTAAAGCAACATGATGATATAGATTGTGCGGCAGCTTGTCTTGCAATGATATGTCTACATTATAAAAAAGAGACTACAATTACCAAGTTAAGAGATTTGATGGGTACAGATCTGAAAGGAACAAACTTAATTGGATTAAGTAAGTCGGCAGATGAGTTGGGTTTTACATCACAAGCGATTAGAGTTGACAGAAGAGGTTTTATTAGTAAGTACACTTTACCTTGTATAGCAAATATTATTACAAAAAAGGGATTAAGCCATTTTGTGGTAATCTTTAAAATTTCAAAAAAAAATTTAATAATTGGTGATCCAGCAAATGATTTAATTAAAATTAGCATAGATGAATTTTATAAAGAATTTACAGGGGCGTTACTGATATTAAAGCCAAATGAGAAATTTGTAGGAGGTAGAATAAAGGGTGAAAAAATATTTAATAAGTTTTTTAAATTATTAGTACCTCAAAAAAAACTTTTTTTCTATTCTCTACTTGCTTCTGCGATACTTACATTATTGGGAATTTTCTCTTCCTTGTTTAATAAAATTTTAATGGATGAAATACTCCCATACAAACTAAAAAATACTCTGTTCTTGGTTCTCATTATTTTTGCATTAATAGCAATCACGCAGGTAGTGATAGGTTATGTTAGAAAATGGATGATGATATATTTATCTCAAAAAATTGATATACCGCTTTTACTTGGATATTTTGAGCATATATATAAATTACCTATGAATTTTTTTGCCACAAGAAAAACTGGAGATATTATAACAAGATTTTCCGATGCATTTACCATCAAAGATATATTTACAAACATAGCATTAACTCTAATTATGGATATAGCGATGACGTTGGTAGCAGGAATAATCTTGTTCAAGATGAATACTACGTTATTTATAATTATTTTGTTTATGACACTTATAAGCATAGGATTGGTATTGATATTTAAGCAGCCATATAAAAAGATAAATGAAGAGCAGATGCAGCAGACTTCTATTTTAAATTCTCAGATAATAGAAGGGCTCAGGGCTATGGAAACGATTAAGGGGAATGCTAATGAAGAGGTAGAACTTGAAAACATTGAAAAAGAGTATATAAAGTCGTTGAGAATAGTATTAAAAGAAGCAATGTTTTCTAACATTCAAGGCTCTCTATCGGAACTTGTTTCTATCCTAGGTAATCTTATCCTTATGTATTTTGGTGTTATACAGGTGATTGATAGTGCTATTACACTTGGTAGCATGATGGCATTTATGACGCTTTCTGGATATTTCATGGATCCTTTGGGAAGATTAGTGAGCTTACAACTTCAGATACAGGAAGCTAATATTTCCATGAAAAGAATTACGGAAATTCTTGATTTTGAAAGAGAGCAAGAAAATGAAAAAAATTATCAGGAGCTTAAAGAAGTAACAGGTGATATTGAAATCAAAAATATTACATTTCGCTATGGGAATAGGAAACCTGTATTAAAAAACATAAGTTTCACAATTCATAAGGACAAGAAAGTAGCCTTGGTGGGTGCTAGCGGAAGTGGTAAATCTACTATTGCAAAGTTACTTCTCAAATACTATGATCCGGAAAATGGAGAAATTTATATTGATGGTATTGACATAAAAGAGTATAGTAATGAATCTCTAAGAAAAGGGATATCTTATGTACCACAATCAATAGAACTCTTTTCAAAGAGTATCTATGATAATATTAGAGTTAGTAAAATGAATGCAACCTTAGATGAGGTAATGGAAGCAGCAAAAGCAGCTGATGCCCATGAATTTATCAAAAAGCTTCCTCTGCAATATCATACTTATCTTGAGGAAGCGGGGAATGGACTTAGTGGCGGCGAAAAGCAGAGAATCGCACTTGCCAGAGCTTTTCTTAAAAGTAATCAATTCTATATCCTAGATGAGAGTACTAGTAATCTTGATTTTGGAACAGAGAATATTATTTTTGATATGATTTATAATAGATTTAGGAAAAAATCAATGCTTATTATAGCCCATAGACTGGCGACAATTAAAATGTGTGATGTTATTATTGTAATGGATAAAGGAGAGATTGTAGAGCAAGGAACACATAAAGAATTGATGGAAAAGAAAGGACAATATTGGAGACTTTGGGAGATGCAACAAGGAAATTTCATCAAAAAAGATGATATTAGGCAAAAAAAATCCGATATAATTGCTTTAGATACGGAAGTTATAAATGAAATGAGTTACATTTAAAGAATGTTTAACACGTGTTTTACATAAAAAAAATCAATTGGTTGCAAACAATTGATGAAAAAAGGAGATTAATAATATGATGATGTGTTATGATGGGGCATGTGTAATGCCTAGTAATTATGTTTTAATGAATGAAGATGAAATGACTTATGTGGAAGGAGGCAGAGTAGATACAGTATCAGGTACTGCAAAATATTTAAAAGGTGTGGCATCAGGTTTTATGGCAGCTTGGGCTTCGTTAACAGGTGGTTATACATATGCTGCTGCCGCTGCCGCTGCTAGCGGAGTGGGGGTTGGAGTAAGTGTAATTGCAGGAATTGGTGCGGCATATTGTGGATTTGCTGCAAATGAATACAGAGGTGCATATAATTATTTTTCAACAAAGAGCCAAAAAAGTACTAAAAAATATAAAATGAGTACAATTTCATTTGTAGGGATAATTACAGGTGTCGATAGTGGAGCAGCATAATGATATTTAAAAAATAGTTGTATATACATTAGTATTTTGCTGACAAGAAGTTTACGATAGGATAGAATATTTATATTTAAATATTTTATTCTATCGAAACTATCTCTTTATTATCAATAATTATTATCAGAAAATATGATGGTTTTATATTTTCACGGAATTAATAATAAGAATTTTTGACCAACAATTAGTGTGGTAGAATGGAGATGTTTATGAAAAAAATAATGTGGATGGGTTTTACATTAGAGATTATTATGTTAATAATATTATTGATATTAGTTGTTTTACAGTTACCAGTTCCTGCTTTAGTAACAATTATATTTGGACTTGGCATGTTGACTTGCCTTGTATTTTCTTTTTTTGTGATAAGAGAAAATAGAGATAAAGAGGGGAAGAATAATACGATATCAGATATGATCGATAGAAAAAGATATTATTTTAGAATAATTTTTATGCTAATTCCTATCATTATTATGCTTATAATTACACATATATTTTTTAAATGATTTAAACGGGAAATGATATGTCCAGCGATTTGAAATTTTTGATTATGATGGGTGATTTGATAGGAGTCGCTACTTTTCATTATGTAAACTAATTAAGTTATTGATAAATCTAATTTTTTAAACAATATTAGAATTAAGATAGAATATTAGAATCGGGGAAATTATGAACAAATTAATTTTAAATGAAAACAAGATACTTAAATTAAATAATGTATTAAAAAATAAATTATTAATTAATAATGAGGATTTAAATTTTAATACACAAGTAGAACAGATGCAGTCATACATTAAAATGGAAGGTGCTAGGCAAATTGGGCCACTTATACAATATTTGCATCCTTTTATGAATGATTTTGGTGAGATTGATATGGAGATTACTATAATGCTACAATGTAATAATTTTATTTGTAATATAGAAAATTCGTACAGTGTAGAATCATTAATACGTATTCCAAATTGTATGTACTGTCGCTATGTAGGTCCAGAAGAAAAAATTAAATTTGCTTATGATAAAATTAACTTAACTGCGTTTGAAAAAAATATTCCGTTAAAAGGAGATAGTTATACTATATTTGTAGAACGTGATGAAATGGAAAATGTAATTGTTGCAGATGTATTTATGCAACGTTTAGATGGTGATAGTTAGGGGTAATAATGAGTAAACAAATGAAAACTATGGATCAATTAAGAGACAGTCAACTCTTATATGATAAAGAACTTCCTGCTTTTGGCTACATGATTATACTAATGATTGCAATTTTATTAATATCAATAATCATATGGAGTATAAAAGCACCAAAAGTCTATATGATACAATCATCTGGAACAATTCAAAGTGCTAATAAGAATTATGTCATGTCACCGTACACAGGAGAGCTTATAGATATTTATATCAGTGAAGGGGTAAATGTAGAAAAAGGAGATGTTATTTTTACAGTAAAAAGTACAGATCTTGATTTACAGAGTGAACAGTTAAAAGAGCAAAAATTAACTTATGAAGCACAGATTACTCAATATAAAAAACTGATACTTTCTATTAAAGATGATACAAACTACTTCGATTTAAATAATGCGGCGGATAATCTCTATTATAGTCAGTATGAAGCGTATAAAAGCCAGGTGGCTCAGCAGCAGGTGGATGCAAGTGCCTATAAGACATATGGATATACTGATGAACAGATTGAAGTAGAATTAATTAAAAATCAAAACAAAATAACAGAGATCTACTACTCTTCTTTGAAGTCTGCAGAAGATTCTATGCAGCAGTGTCAGACACAACTAGATTCTATTAGAGCACAATTAAATGCAATAGGTAGCGGGCAGACAGAATACAAGGTGATAGCAAATGAAACTGGAAAAATTCATATGATGGAAGAATATAAATCCGGAATGGTAGTACAGGCTGCATCAGCAGTTGCAAGTATTGCATCCGAACAGGATGAATATATAGTACAGGCATATGCAAGTGCTTCTGATGCTGTAAAGGTAAATGTAGGTGATCATGTTGAAATAGAAGTTTCAGGACTTATCCAAACTATATATGGAACTTTATCTGGCACAGTTACGAAGATTGACAGTGATATTACTACCATGAAAAACGAGGCTGAAAATGGTCAGAATACCTATTTTAAGATTGAAATAAATCCAGATTATAATTATCTCGTGAGCAAAGAAGGAGATAAGGTTAATATTTCAAACGGAATGGTTGTGGAGACGAGAATTCAATATGATAAAATTACTTATTTCAACTATATATTAGAGGCTCTTGGAGTGCTGACAAGATAGGACAGGGAAATATGGAACTACAAAAAATGGGAAGAATCATAGGTTTTATGCTAATAGCATTTTTTTTGATTTTATATACTGATAATTTATGTTATGGTGCAGAGATGGAAACTACACTGATAGATGAGACAGAGGAAATAAAACCAGTAGAAATAGACATAGGAGATTATCAATCTGAAATGACTGTAGGAGAAAAGCAACTTCTTACGGTGACGGTACTTCCCGTCAATACGACTAATCCAACAGTGACATACTTATCAAGTAATGAAACTGTAGCAAGCATAAATGGTATGGGTAGAATCACGGCATTAGCTATTGGTGAAACAATTATTTCAGCAAAAATGGGAAAAATAAAAGGAAGCTTTAAGCTTATTGTAAAAGAAAAAGAAGCCGATACAGAAGAAAATATTGCAGTTATAGCCATTGATATTGGCAATTATGAGAGTGAAATGGAAGTAGATAATACACAAACATTATCGGTAATAGTAATGCCATCAGATGCGACGGACGCAACGATATCTTATACTTCGAGTGATACATCAATAGCTACCGTAACCGCATCAGGTGAGATAAAGGGAATTTCTAAGGGTACGGTCACAATAAGTATAAGTGCAGGAGGAATAATTAAAAATATTCCCATAACCGTTAAAATATCTGCGACCAGACTGGGCATTAACAGCACTTACCTTGTTCTAAAACGAGGGGAAGAATTTACTTTGCAGACAACAGTGATACCAGATGAAGCTTCACAAAGTGTTATATATAAATCATTAGATACCTCGGTGGCAACAGTAAGTGAAGAAGGAATAGTTAATGCTGTGGGCGTAGGAAACACAATCATTGTAGTGTCAAATAGTGATATAAGTAGTGCGGTATCGGTAATTGTAAATCGAATTGATATAGATGAAGAAGATTCGATAGATTCGATAAATAAAAGTGAAGAATATAATGGCATAACCACTGCTCTTACAAAAGTATCAGAAAAAGAGTCTGAATTAATTAATTTAATAAATAATGCTGGTAATGTTCCTGTTATGGTAAAATCCAAGGACTATAGAATAATAACAAAAAATATTTTAAAAAGCCTATATACAACACAGGCTAAATTAGTGGTAGAGGCTGAAAATTACAGTATTATTATAGATGGTAAAGAAATTACAAATTATGAAAACGAACTTAATACCAAAATAGAATTTATAAAAGAAAAAGAAGGTGTAAGTTTTTTGATAAATGCTAGGAACAATTTGCCGGGAAAGGTAATATTTGATCTGAGTGATAATATATTTAACACAAGCTATCTTTATTTATATAATGATTATAAGAAAAAATATCAAATGTTAGACGATAATAGTAATCCATCAGATATCATACTGGATGTAGCAGGAAAATATCTTGCTACCGATAAAAAACTATCGGATATAAATGTCAGTGCTTTAGTAATAATAATTGGCATTGCCTGTATAATTGGACTTTGTATAGGTTATATAGTTATGAAGAAAAAATACTGGTTTTGGTAAAATCTAATAAGAAAAATGCTGGATTTTATTTCGGATATGGCAAATTCAATAGGTAAAAATATACGGACATTAACCGGGATTAGTTCAAGAGGAATCATGTTTTATCAGGGACGTTAATTGCCAGTGTGTCGACGCTTATTAAAAATATTAATAAATTTTCAAAAGATGTCAGTATAGGGGCTAAGTGAATAGAGATTATATATCTACAGTATATTAAAATATAATGTCTTCAAAATGTCTTCAATGTTGTGGAAAATATGCGGTTTGAACAGGTTTTGAACAGTAGACTTTTAATCTTGAGATTTGATTCGCCTAGTAAAATATAGTAACCTGAGTGATAGACTGTAGACAAAGGCAAATTTTAGTTAATAGCTGTGTATGTTAAAAGAATAAGTATACACAGCTATATTTTTCGATTTAATTCTGATATAATTATGAAAATTTGAATTTGTAAGGGGGAGGATATGACATGATACCAGGGTCAAAAGGTCATGCGTTTCATGCTTGCATGAAAAAGCAGATGTTGGGACCCGCAAAACATGAGAAAGTAGCCCGAATAGGGCGGATTTCGAATGTTTTTAGGGTTGTGGGAGCACAAAGTAGAATCAGCAAGTTGGAAATAGATCTGCAGCGATTTTGAAATCTGTAATGCAGAAGTTCTTAAGAGTAGAATTTATATAATGGATGGTGATGGTATGTTACTTTCTCATAGAAATCCAATCAAAAGAAATCAAAATATTGGCACTAAAAAATCAGGTTATAAAAAACAGAGTAGTTTTGACATTCCGTTTCAAAATTGGAAGCCTTTTTATGAAAATCTAAAGATTCAAGAGCAATGCCAGAGAGAAGTTAATGGTAAAACATTTACTTTCATAGTAGAAAAGCTAAAATCAAACTACATATACGCTTGCAGCATTGATGAAATTTGCAAAGTACTAAGTTATTGCCCATCCGAGGATTTAGAAGGACTTAGTTTAGTTATTTTACGTCAGCCCAAGAAAAAAGAAGAAATATTATCTCCCTGCTGGGGCAGATTGATATACGAATTTAATTATCAAGCGAAGTTGCAACCTGCAATAATTATTGAGTCAATTGATATTAATGAGGATATCATCATTAAAGGTACGGATGTTTCCCCATTTTTACAAAAGGAAATAGAACAATTAAAAAATGAAGGGCATGAAATTAAGATAACTAACAAGAAAATTATTATTAAAAATACAATGCAGTCAGTAAAGAATACACAATTATATAGAACCGTATTGCATGAAGTTGGACATTATGTTTTTAAAAAAAGAGGATACAACATTAACAATCATGAAGAAAAA